>CAFBNO010000017.1_pt1 | contig 17777 bp, 13 predicted proteins | sample 7269281 | NCBI WGS metagenome assembly CAFBNO01 (sample SAMEA6814098, study PRJEB35770) | freshwater metagenome | biome: Freshwater; feature: Freshwater reservoir; material: water | place: Czech Republic | collected 2017-05-23 | depth 30m m | reverse complement strand
TCACGATCATCGTTGGTTTGGGCATCTTGTATTCCTACTCGTGGAGTCTCGGCACCATCTTCTTGGTTATCGTCGCCCCGCTCTGGATCATCGGATTCCGATTCGAGAAGAACTACCACACCACGGCGCGTAAGAGCCAGGACCAGTCTGGTGACCTGGCCACGGCCGTAGAGCAAAGCGTCCATGGCATTCGCGTCTTGAAGGCCTTCGGTCGCGGCAAATTCATCACCGAAAAGTTCGTCAACGACGCAACCGAACTGCGCAAGACCGAGCTGCTCAAGGCACGCATGGTCGCCACCCTCTGGTGGTCGCTCTCGGTGATTCCAGAAATCGCCCTCGGCGTCTCGCTATTTGTCGGTGTGATTTTGGTCGAAAACAACCAGCTCACCATCGGCGGTCTCGCGGCTTTCATCTTGACCACTCGCGTTTTGCACTGGCCGATGGACTCGATCGGTTTCTTGCTTTCGATGACCATCGACGCCCGCACCGCCGTCGAGCGTTTCTTTGAAGTAATCGATACCCCGAGCGGCATCGATGACCCGGACGAAGCGACCGAGATTCAGGAGGTGCGCGGAAGACTCGTCTTCGAGGACGTTCACTTCAGATACCAGGACGCACCAGAGGGCGAACCAGACCTTCTGCGCGGAATCAACCTTGAGCTGATGCCGGGCGAATCAGTGGCTCTAATCGGCGTCACCGGTTGCGGCAAGACCACTCTCACCGCCTTGGCCACCAGGCTCTATGAGGTAACCGGCGGCTCGATCAAGCTCGATGGCGTGGATATCCGCGAACTCACGGCGGTCGAACTTCGCAGTCACCTGGCGATGGCTTTTGAAGACGCAACACTGTTCTCGGCGAGCATTCGCGACAACGTTTTGCTCGGCAACCCCGACGCCAGCGAAGAAGAGTTGCAACAGGCGCTCGCGATCGCTCAGGCACAGTTTGCTTACGACCTACCCGAGGGCCTCGAAACCAAGATCGGCGAAGAAGGCCTCTCACTTTCGGGCGGTCAGCGCCAGCGCTTGGCTCTTGCTCGCGCAGTTGCGGCCAAGCCAGCCGTCCTAGTTCTCGACGACCCGCTTTCGGCGCTCGACGTCGACACCGAAGCCATGGTCGAAGACGCACTCCGCACCGTGCTGAAGGCGACCACCGCGCTGATCGTCGCGCACCGGCCGTCCACGGTTCAGCTTGCCGACAAGGTCGCTCTCATGCAGGACGGCCGAATTACAGCCTTCGGTAAGCACAGCGAACTGCTGGCCACCAACGACCACTACCGATTTGTCATCAGCAGCCTCGACGCTGCCGGCGCGCTGATTGAGGTGAAGTAGATGTCGATGCAGGGTGTGAAGAACGAAGAAAAGATTGAACTCAGCAAAGAGGAGCAGAAGCGCGTTCGCGCTCGCTCGATGGCACTGCTCGGCTCGATCATCAAGCCGGTTAGACACCGCCTCTGGGTGAGCCTGCTTTTGGTTACGCTTTCGCAGGGTTTGCGCGTCGCTCTACCCGGCGTCATTGCGATTGTCATCGACCGAGCGCTTCCAGCCGCCGTAAAGGGCGACTTCACGCTGCTCTGGTGGCTGGTCGGCGGCTACCTAGTTGGCGCCATCATCGCCTCGGCTCTGATCGCGGTGTTCGTGCAGTACGCGGCAAGGATCAACCAAGACATCATGCTTGGGCTTCGCAGGCGCCTGTTCGCTCACACCCAGAAGCTGAGCATCGAGTTTCACGAAACCTACACCTCTGGCCGCGTGATTTCGCGCCAGACCAACGACCTCGACTCGATCATGGAGCTGCTCAACTCGGGCGGCAACGAAATGATCGCTGGCATTTTGTTCATGATCTTCACCGCGGTTGCCATGATTGTGCTCGACGCTCAGTCGTTCCTATTCGTCCTGATCTCGTTCATCCCTCTATGGTTCCTAACCCGTTGGTTCCAGAAGCGCACTCGCACCAACTACCGCAAGACCCGCGTTGCCTCGGCAAAGTTGATTGTGCACTTCGTCGAGACCATGACCGGCATTCGTGCCGTCAAGGCCTTCCGCAAGGAAGCGCAAAACCAGGTCAAATACGCCGACCTCGTCGAGGACTACCGCGACGTGAACGCCAAGGTCATTCAGCTGTTCGGTATCTTCGATCCGGGCCTGATCTTCATCGGTCGCGTTACCGCGGCAGCCGTCTTGCTATTCGGCGGTCTTCGCGTGATCGAAGGAAGCCTCGGAATCGGCGTCCTTCTTTCTTGCATTCTCTACGTTCGCAGCTTCTACGACCCGATGGAACAGCTCGCCATGTTCTACAACTCGGTTCAGTCGGCAAACTCAGGTCTCGAAAAGATCTCGGGTGTGCTCGAGGAGGAGCCTTCGGTTCCGGAGCCTGAAACCTCGACCCCGCTTACCGAACCGCACGGACACATCGAATTCAACGACGTGCAATTCGCCTATTCGAACGGCACCGAGATTCTGCCCAACTTCTCGCTCGATATTCCGGCCGGGCAAACTCTCGCGCTTGTGGGCACTACCGGTGCTGGCAAGTCGACGCTCGCCAAGCTGGTAGCCAGGTTCTACGACCCGGTAAAGGGTGAGGTGAAGCTCGACGGCATCGACCTTCGCGAAATCAGCGACGTCGATCTTCGCCGTGCTGTTGTCATGGTCACCCAGGAGGCCTACCTGTTCTCGGGTACCGTCGCCGACAACATCTCGCTCGGCAAGCCAAACGCGACTCGCGAAGAGGTTGAGTCTTCGGCCAAGGCAGTTGGTGCTCACGAATTCATCATGGCTCTGCCCGATGGCTACGACACCGACGTCAACAAGCGCGGTGGCCGAGTTAGTGCCGGTCAGCGCCAGTTGATCTCGTTTGCTCGCGCGTTTATCGCCGACCCTGCGGTTTTGATCCTCGACGAGGCAACGGCATCGCTCGACATCCCTAGCGAGCGTTTGGTTCAGCACGGTCTCAAGACCCTGCTCGCCGACCGCACCGCGATCATCATCGCGCACCGACTCTCGACCATTTCGATTGCCGATCGCGTCTTGGTCATGGAGCACGGGCGAATCACCGAGGACGACAAACCGGCCGTCCTGATTGCGGGCACCGGCAAGTTCGCCAAGATGCACAAGGCTTGGCGCGACTCACTGGTTTAGCGCACCTGATATAGTTGCCTAAACGCGCAACAAGGATGGTTTTTCTATGGCTGGCACACCCGTAACCCTTTTTCAGGGCCCCCGAGGTAGTTCTGACGAGCGCGCTGCCCTGCTTTTTGACGGCATCGAGCCAACTCAGGTTCTGGCCCTCGACTCGCTAGACGAGCTACTTTTCACCGTTGACACCGTCGACGGCACGTTCGGCATCATCCCGCTCGAGAACAACGTCAACGGCGAGTTCACCGGCGCACTTTCGCGCCTGATTCTCACCACCGAGCACTGCATGGTCACCCAGGTTCGCACGCTGGAAGAAGAGATCGGTGCCTACGGACTGGTCGGCAACGTGATTCCTCGCGAAGCCCTGGTCAACATCGACATCCTGCCTAAGTTCTCTCGAGCACTTCGCGAACTCGACGTCGAGGCGCTTCCTGCCGAGACTACCTTTGAGGCCTGCAAAGCGGTTATTCAGCGCGGTAACCCAGAGATGATTGCGTTTGCTCCCAAGGCCATTGCCGAGGGGCTCGGTCTCGTGCCGGTTATTGCGCTGGCGCACCACAACCAAATGCTGCGCACCCGCTACGGCCTCTTACAGCGCGACCCGATTCTGAGCCCGAAGTCTTCGCGCTCGACCTTCCTGCTCTGGCCGAAGGACGACTCGGTCGGAACCCTCTCGACCATGCTCGAGGAGTTTCGAGTCAACGACATCGACATCGTCTCGCTGCGTTCGTTCCTGTTCGCGCTCGACTCCTCTCACGCGTTCCTGTTCTCGGTCAACAACGGCCTGCTCGACGCAAAGCTTCAGGCGACTCTCAAGACCCTCGTCGGCCAAGGCGTTCGCGCCAGGTTGCTGGGCGACTACGGAATCGAAGACCTACTGCCAATCGACACCACCGTCGAAAAGGTTCGCATGCTTGACGGCATAGCCAACTACGAAGCCGAAATGGTGAGACTCCAAGGCGGCAAGGCCTAATGAGCAAGCGGACCTGCCTATACCTGGGTCCCGCTGGTAGCTTCTGCCACCAGGCAGCGCTGCTGCTAAACGATGACTTCGAATTACAACCGGCTGCAACCGTTGCCGAGATCGTCGCCGCAGTCGAATCGGGCAATGCCGACTTCGGGCTCGTTCCAATAGAGAACAGCGTTGACGGCGAGGTTACCTCCACCGTTGACAGCATCGTGTTCAACACCGTGGACGTCCTGGTTCGTGACGAAGTGGTGGTGCCGGTCGAATTCGACGTCTTTGTGAAGCCCGGCGTAACCTCGATCACGCGCGCCATCAGTCACCCGGTTGGGCTCGCCCAGTGCCAGCGCTACATCGCCGAAAACTCTCTGCAGGTAGAAACCGCGGCCTCGACCAGCGCTGCCGTGGCCTCGGTGGCTCAAGGTGAGGCAACCGACATCGGTGCCCTCGCCTCACCAATCGCCGGCGCGCTCTACGGTCTGGTTCCGCTAGCCAGAGCCGTGCAAGACAATGCCGGAGCCCACACCAAGTTTTACCAGCTCGGCAAGAGCATCCGCGCGCGCCAAGCAGGACGCGAATACCGCACCTGGGTGACGGTGATTCCGCCAACCAATCGCACGGGAATCCTCGGCGACATGCTTGCCGAGTTTTCCAGTCGTGGCATTTCGCTCAGCTCGCTCTCGAGCCGCCCGCTCAGAGCCGACATCGGTGCATACGCGTTCAACTTCACGATCGAGGGCTACGTTCAAGACGAACAGGTTCGCGCCGCCCTCGAGGCAATCATCGCCCTCGGTTCAAGAGTTCGCGTGGTCGGTTCGTTCCCAGAGTGGGCCGGGGTCGGAGTTGTCGGTGCCGTGATTGGACTGCCGGGCGTTGGCGCAGGCTCAAAAGTTTCGTTCTCAAACCAGCTCGACGTGGCGGTCGAAGAATGAGCGGCAAGTTTGGCGTGATCGGTGCCGGCCTGATCGGCGGCTCAATCGCGAAATCGCTCGCCAGTGAGGCAATCGTCTGGGACGCCAACCCACAGACCATCGAAGCGGCAAAGGCTCACGGCATCGAGGTGGCGTTGAGCGTTGACGAGCTGTCGAACATCGTCGATCTACTTGTGATCGCTGTGCCGTTTGATGCATTCACCGAGGTTTTCGCTCAGGTTCAGGCCGCTGCCTCAAGGCGCGAAAAGCCGCTTTTGGTAACCAACGTGCTCTCGGTGATGAAGCACCTCGAAGTGACCGAGCCAAACATCGAGTTTGTCGCCGGCCACCCGATGGCTGGAACCGAGAATTCCGGCTTCGAAGCCGCCAGGGCGGGCCTTTTCGAAGGCGCTACCTGGGTGCTTGCCAAGTCCTCTAAGCCTCTTGAAGACCTCGTAACCAGCCTCGGTGCAACTACCGTGATTCTCTCTGAAACCGACCACAACGAGGCCGTGGCGCGAATCAGCCACCTACCTCACGTCTTAGCGTCGGCTCAGCTGTTGGCTATTGCCGATGGCGACCAGAGTTTTGCTTTGGCGGCGTCCAGTTTCAAAGACTCGACCAGGGTTGCCGGCACCAAGCCGGAGCTAACCGCAGGAATGGTTGGCAATAACCGCGAAGAGGTTTTGCGTTCGATCGAGGCGCTCAAAGGCGTGCTCGAGGAGTTCACCGACGTCTTGGCCGCGGGCAACGACGAATCGCTAACCAACCTGTTTGAACGCGCAAAGTCGTTGCGCGATAAAAACCTCTAACGCTTCGAGTAGGTAGCGATCGCTAACGCGGTCATCGAAGGCAACGTGGTTGCCATGACCCCGCCCTTGGCGACAACTACGGTTAGTCCGCGGCAAACCCTCTTGCCCTTAGAGATTATGACGGGCGTCTTGCCACCGGAGACCACGTCGCAGTAGTTACCCGCGGCGAGACCAGTCTTGATTCCCTTGTACTTTTGGGTCGAGGCAGCCGAGTTGAACAGCACGTAGCCCTTGGCTCCGCGGCCATAACCGTAGGAGTTGTTGTTGCTCCAGTGGTTGACCTTGGTTTGGCCGTTCACGTACTTGTGCCAGCGAATCATGCCCTGAACGGCAGTCCAGCGGGCGACACAGATCATTTGACCCTGAACGTAATTGGACTTCACTCCGCTTCCGGAGTTGCAAACGTTTAGACCAGATTTCAGGACCGGTGGTTCGTTGAAGTCCGAGAAGGCATAGCCCGAATAGAGCATCGGGTCGCCGAAGGGTTCAGACAGGGTGTAAATCATGGCCATCAGGTAGCGCTTGCCGTCGGCGTAGGTGAGAGCGCCACCATTTCGCTCGGTGTCGTGGTTGGTGATCATGGTGACCTCGAGGTTTGAGGTTCCCATGCCTCGGTACTGGCTGTTTGGCACGTCCAGGTCACTCGCCCCGTTGAAGGTTCCGAATGCCGATTTCAGCCCGCTTGACCAATCAAACGAAAACAGTGCACCGATTTGGTAGTAGGTGCTTGGCTCCGGTGGCCCACCGATTACCTCGTTCACGAAGAACGCGTTCTGATCGGTCAGCTGAGCCTTGATCGCGGCGAGGTCGGCGACCGGAATGTGCTTCGCAGCATCAACCCTGAAGCCCTTGACGCCGAGTGAGAGCAAGTGGTTCAGGTAGCCGGCAATTTTGCCCTGAACATATGGCTGTTCGGTGGCTAGGTCGACCAGGCCGCCGAGCTGGCAATCCTGCACCTCGGTGACGTTGCTGTAATTCGAAATGTCGGACTGGCAGTTGTGAGCCGGTGAGAAGTAGTGAAAGTTTGTGGTCGTGTATGGCACCTCTGGGAACGTGTAGCTACCACCGGCCATGTGGTTGATGACGGCATCGGCAATGACATCGACCCCTGCCTCGTTGCAAGACGAGACCATGCGGGTGAAGTCAGCCTCGGTGCCGAGGTTCGAGTCAAGTGTGTAGGCGGTTGGCTGGTAGTGAGTCCACCAAGAGCCGCCGTCGATGCTCTGCTGAGGAGGCATAACCAAGATCCAGTTGACACCAGCTGGGCCAAGTTGCGTGCGACACTCTGTGGCCAGCGACTTCCAGTTCCACATGAACATCTGCATACCCACGGTGGATTCGCTGATCGTCTGCGATGGAGTCACATTGGCTTGGCTTGGAACAGCAACAAGGCCAATAAGTGAAGCGGCGACTAGGGCCACTAGTGCTTTGAAGATACGGGTAAGAGTCATGAGCCAAGTTTAGCCAAGGGTTTTTCGTTAGGCTAAGAGTGGTTCAGTTATTCACTGGAAAATCACAACGAGAGCGAGTGCCCCCAAGCATGTCCAAAATCAAAGTAGTCGGAAAAGTTGTCGAACTAGACGGCGACGAAATGACCAGAATCATCTGGCAGAACATCAAGGACTCGCTGATTCTCCCGTTCCTCGACATCGACCTCGAGTACTACGACCTTTCGATCGAACACCGCGACGCAACCGACGACCAGGTGACCATCGACGCCGCTAACGCGATCAAGAAGCACGGAGTGGGTGTGAAGTGCGCAACAATCACTCCAGACGAAGCCCGCGTCGAAGAGTTCAAGCTGAAAAAGATGTGGAAGTCGCCAAACGGCACAATCCGAAACATCCTCGACGGCGTGGTGTTCCGCGAGCCGATCATCATTTCAAACGTTCCGCGCCTAGTACCGGGCTGGACCAAGCCGATCATCATCGGCCGCCACGCTCACGGCGACCAGTACAAGGCAACCGACTTCAAGGTTCCCGGCAAGGGCCGCGTAACCATGACCTGGACGCCCGAAGTTGGCGAGGCCGTCACCATGACCGTCGCCGACTACCCAGAGCACGGTGGCGTCGCGATGGGCATGTACAACTACATGGACTCGATTCGCGACTTCGCCCGAGCCAGCTTCAACTACGGACTTGCCCGCAACTACCCGGTCTACCTTTCAACCAAGAACACGATTCTCAAGGCCTACGACGGCGCTTTCAAGGACGCGTTCCAAGAAGTCTTCGAAGCCGAATACGCCGATAAGTTCGCGGCCGCAGGTCTCACCTACGAGCACCGTCTGATCGATGACATGGTCGCAGCTGCTCTCAAGTGGGAGGGCGGCTACGTCTGGGCTTGCAAGAACTACGACGGCGACGTCCAGAGCGACACCGTTGCCCAGGGCTTCGGTTCGCTCGGCCTGATGACCTCGGTGCTAACCACCCCAGACGGCAAGACCGCGCTCGCCGAAGCAGCGCACGGCACCGTCACACGTCACTACCGAGACTGGCAAGCCGGCAAGAAGACCTCGACCAACCCAATCGCCTCGATCTATGCCTGGACTGGTGCACTGAAGCACCGAGCCAAGCTAGATGGCACGCCAGAGGTTCTAGGCTTCGCCGAAACCCTCGAGGACGTAATCATCAAGACTGTGGAGGCCGGCCACATGACCAAGGATCTCGCCGCGCTTGTCGGCAAGGACCAGGCTTACCAAACCACCGAGGAGTTCATGGCAAGCATTGCCGAGAACCTCAAGGCGCGCCTGAGCTAAAGAATTCTGTGTATAACTCCCGTCGAGTTTCGGCGGGAGTTTTACATTTCTGGGATGAATCACAGAAAACCTTCACGCCGCTGGCCTCACGTGCTCGTAGCGGCAGCAATAACGATGACAACAATCGGCCTCACCGCTTCGGTGCAGGCAGCCAGCGCAACACCGGCACCCGTCTGCACCAACGGTCTCTGCACGGTCACCTTCGACTACACCGGCGACTATTACGTCTATGCGCCACCGGCTGGCATTCGAACCATGACCTTCGAACTCGCCGGAGCTCAGGGCGGCAGAACCGGAGGGCTTGGCGGCAAGGTTACCGGCACCTTCTCGAGCATTCCCTCGACCATGAACATCTATGTGGGAGGTGCCGGTAAGCAGGGAGCGTCGGCTCTCGGTGGCTACAACGGTGGGGGAGTGGCTGGTGGTTCGCACACCGACGAAGGTTCGGGCGGGGGAGCCACGGATATTCGCCTAACCGCAGCGATTGACGATCGCATCGTTGTGGCTGGTGGCGGTGGTGGAACCGGCGGTTGGATCGGTCTCGCGGGAGCCCCTGGCGGTGGCCTGATTGCCCAGACCGGGTCGGGAACCAGCCCCTACGGTGGCGGTGGAGCGACCCAGCTCGCGGGCGGTTCGGGCGGTTCTGGTTACTCGGCCGGTTCGGGTTCTGCCGGAACAAAAGGCGTAGGTGGCACCGGTGGTATCGGCTCTGCGGGCGGTGGCGGTGGCGGCGGAGGCGGCTACTTCGGCGGCGGTGGAGGAGGCGGAGACGGGATTCCGTCGGGCACCGACGGCGCCGGCGGTGGCGGCGGATCGTCCTACGCTTCGGCGAACTACACGAAGAGCGTGACCCACACGGCAGGTACGAGAAGCGGTAACGGTCAGGTCATTCTCACCTACGCCTATTCACCAACGGTCACCACGTTTGCCACTGTTAGCAGCGCGGGCAACCAGTCCACGGTTGCCTACAACCTCGTGTTCAACCAGACCATCGGAGGGCTTGAAACCACCGACTTCGGTTTTGCGGGCACAGCCGGTGGTTGTTCGGTTTCGGCGATTTCTGGCTCAGGCTCGAGTTACGCGATAACGGTTTCGGGCTGTTCCGACGGCACGATGGGTCTGACTCTGGCAGCAGACGCGGTGACCGGAGCGGTTACCGGCCCAACTGCCGTTGCCGCATCGAATCAGATAACGCTCGACCGCAAGAATCCGAGTTTCACGATTACCTCGCCGAGCACACCGAGTAACCTCGCGGCACTACCGTTTACTGTGACCTCCGACGAACCGGTGACTGGCCTCGGTGCGTCGTCGTTTAGCGTAGCCGGCACCTCGTGCCAGGTGAACTCGATCACCGGTAGTTCGCAGAGTTTCGTGGTAACCGTAGGCGGCTGCGCCTCGGCGACCACGGCGACACTCACCCTGAAGGCGTCGGGAGCGAGCGACCTGAGTTCAAACTCGGGGCCGCTGGCCGCTGTTGTCAGTTCGGGAGTTCTTGTTGACCTCGACGCTCCGACCGCGCTCACCTTTGCAAAGGACCCAACCAGTCGGCCGGGTTTGATCGGTTACTCGCTAGTTTTCACCGAACCGGTGACCGGGTTGTCGGCGTCCTCGTTGCAACTCCACGGCGACAGTTGCCAGCTGTCGAAGCTCTCGGGATCCAAAGATGCCTATTCGATCTGGCTGACCGATTGTTCGCAGGGTGCCAGCACCTGGGTGACCCTCAAGGCGCTCTCGGCCACCGATGCCTCCGGAAACCAGGGCCCTTTGGCCGCTTTGGACTCGCCGACGGTATCAATCGACGATCAGGCGCCGACGGCTAGCATCGCGCTTTTGGAGCGAGCCAGCCAGACCGCGCAACCGGTCTTCGAGGTTCGTTTCAGTGAGGCGGTGCAAGGCTTGGCGATCGATTCGTTTTCTCACTCAGGCACAGCCACAGGTTGCAAGTTCACGATGACAACCGTCTTGGTAGGTCTCACCTATCGCCTAGCGGCCAGCAGTTGTTCGGCTGGAACCGTGAGGCTCGTGCTACCAGTCAATATCGTTCAGGACGCGACCGGAAACCTCGGCCCGCTTAGCGTTATCAACTCGGACGCCGTCACAATCGACCGCACGGCCAGTCAAAGCTCGACCGGCACGGCCCAGGTGAAGAAACGCTCGCACCCATCGGGAGCGACACCGACAACGGGTTCAACACCGATTAAGCCTGAAGAGTCGGAAACCAACCAACCCGAAAACTCTGGCAGGTTGCTGCCAAAGGCTAAACCTCCGGTGAAGTTGGCGACCCTCACCAGCGAAACGGAGTTGAGTCAGCCTGCCACAAACGACAAGACTCTTGGTTTTGCGGCCTTGGCACTCGCGTTTCTGCTCGGTGGCGGTTGGCTCTACCGAAGAATGCGCTAACTGAAGATGATCGTGCGCTCACCGTCGAGGAGCACTCGGTGCTCCGCGAACCAGCGAATCGCCTGAGTCAGTGTCTTCGACTCGACGTCCTGACCGACCGAAACAAGTTCGTCTTTTGAGTCGCCGTGGTCGACTCGAACAACGTTTTGTTCGATGATCGGACCCTCGTCGAGGTCGGCAGTGACAAAGTGGGCGGTGGCGCCGATCAGCTTCACGCCGCGGGAGTGAGCCTGGGCATAGGGGTTTGCGCCCTTGAAGCCCGGCAGGAACGAGTGGTGAATGTTGATGATGCGTCCGGCGAATTCGGCGACAAACTCTGGCGAGAGTATCTGCATGAATCGGGCCAGCACGATCAGTTCGATGCCAGCCGAGTTGATGTAGTCGCGAAGCAGGTGCTCGAAGGCGGCCTTGGAACCGGCGTCTTTGACCTCGTGAGCCTCAAACGGGATCGAGTAAAACTCGGCGAGCGATGCTAGATCGCTGTGGTTTGCAAAAACCGCTGGGATCTCGATTGGCAGAAGGCCGGCGCGCTGGCGAAACAGGATGTCGTTCAGGCAATGTGCGCTCTTCGAAACCAGTACCAGGGTCTTGAGCTTGCGGCCAACCTCGTCGAGGGCGATCTCCATGTCGTACTGCTCGACAACCTTTGACAGGTTTGCCTCGAGATGGTTGCGCGGTGAGTTGGATTCGATTTGTAGCCGCATGAAAAAGCGTCCGGTGTCGTCGGAGGAGAACTGCGAAGATTCGGTGATGTTTCCGTTGGCGGCAACGATCGCCCCGGTCACGGCGTGAACGATTCCGGGTTGGTCTTTGCAAATGATGGTTAAAACCCAATGAGCGTTCATGCGCTCAAGTTTAACTAGTCTGCGCTGCGTCGGCGCTCGTCGCGACGCTGTTGCACTACCGTGTACGCGATCCAGCCAGCGAGGGCCATGCCTGCGAAAATCATGGCAAGACCGATGATTACTGGAACACCCATTAGCTAAATCTCTTTCAAGTTCGTTTTTACGAAGTAAATACTAGAATACTGACGCTGTAAGACATTTTGACGATGTATGGGGAGCGTCTTCAAAATCGTGTCGCCTAAGGGTTAAAGATAGAATTGACACATCGCAACTGGCGCTAAAGATGGGTTTCCATCGGGGAGCGATAGGTATTTTGGTCGTGCGCCTGGGCCGAATAACAACCAAAAACGTAGGAGCCCCGAACATGTCCAAGTTGCCAACCAGCTTCAACTCTCCGCTCAGCGAAACCGACCCTGAGATCGCTGCAGTCCTAGACGCCGAACTCCACCGCCAACGCCACACCCTCGAGATGATCGCCAGCGAAAACTTTGTTAGCCGCAGCGTTCTCGAGGCTCAGGGCTCGGTGCTCACCAACAAATACGCCGAGGGTTACCCTGGCAAGCGTTACTACGGCGGATGCGAAGCCGTTGACGTAGCCGAAAACCTCGCCCGTGACCGTGCCAAGGCACTTTTCGGAGCCGAACACGCAAACGTTCAGCCGCACTCGGGCGCCAGCGCAAACGCTGCCGTGCTGATGGCACTTTGCAACCCCGGTGATCGAATTCTCGGCCTCGAGCTTGCTCACGGTGGCCACCTAACCCACGGAATGCGCCTGAACTTCTCGGGCAAGATGTACGAGGCTCACGCCTACGGCCTAAACCCAGAAACCTTCCTGATTGACATGGACATCGTGCGCGAGCGCGCTCACGAGGTCAAGCCTCAGGTGCTAATCGCCGGTTGGTCGGCCTACAGCCGCCACCTCGACTTCGCCGAGTTCCGCAAAATCGCCGACGAGGTTGGCGCTAAGCTCTGGGTCGACATGGCCCACTTCGCTGGCCTCGTAGCCGCTGGTCTTCACCCGAACCCTGTGCCTTTCGCCGACGTCGTCTCGACCACGGTTCACAAGACCCTGGCCGGCCCTCGCTCAGGGCTAATTCTCTGCAAAGAGGAATATACCAAGAAGATTGATTCGGCAGTGTTCCCAGGTCAGCAGGGCGGCCCGCTCATGCACGTTGTCGCCGCCAAGGCAGTTGCCTTCAAGGCAGCCATGGGCCCGGAGTTCAAAGACCGCCAGCAGCGCACCCTCGACGGAGCTCGCCTAATCGCCGAACGCCTCACCCAGCCAGATGTTGCCGGCAACGGCGTGCAGGTTCTCACCGGCGGCACCGAGGTTCACCTAGTCCTCGTCGACCTCCGAAACGCACCGATCAACGGCCAAGAGACCGAAGACCTCCTGCACGAGGTTGGCATCACAGTCAACCGCAACTCGGTGCCGAACGACCCACGACCGCCAATGGTCACCTCGGGCGTTCGCATCGGAACCCCGGCCCTTGCAACTCGCGGCTTTGCCACCGAGGAGTTCACCGAGGTAGCCGACATCATCGCTCACGTGCTGATGCCAAACCCAGACATAGCAGCCCTCCAGGCCCGTGTGCGCAAGCTCACCGAAGCCTTCCCGCTCTACTCAGGCCTCGAGAACTGGTAATGACCGCTATCAAGATCGATGGCTTGGCGGTCGCCAAGACCATCAAGGCAGAACTAGCCGATCGAGTGGTTTCCCTGAAGCAAAGGGGAATCACCCCAGGTCTTGGCACGTTACTCGTCGGTGACGACCCTGGCAGCCACACCTACGTTGCCGGCAAACACCGCGACTGCGCCGAGGTCGGCGTTCACAGCATCCGCATCGACCTACCGAACACTGCAACCGCAGCCGACGTCCGTGCCGCTATCAAAGACCTCAACAGTGCCAAAGATGTCACCGGCTACATCGTTCAACTACCGCTCCCGTTCGGCCTCGACGCCAATGAGATGCTCGAGCTAATGGACCCAGAAAAGGACGCCGACGGCCTCCACCCAATCAACCTCGGCAAACTGGTTCTCGGCGTCAACGCAAGCCTGAACTCACCTCTTCCTTGCACCCCCGCTGGCATCGTCGAGCTGCTCAACCGCTACGAGATCAAGACCAAGGGTGCCGAAGTCGCAATCATCGGCCGCGGCATCACCGTCGGACGCCCACTGGGGCTTCTAATGACCCGCAAAGGAATCGACGCAACCGTCACCATGATTCACTCGGCAACCCGCGACCCAGAGCACATCATCAAGCGCGCCGACATCGTCATCGCAGCCGTTGGCGTCGCACACTTCGTTCAACCCGAGTGGATCAAGCCGGGAGCCGCCGTCCTAGACGTCGGTGTGACCAGAGTTGAAAGCGCAGAAGGCGCAAAGCTTCTCGGCGATGTTCACCCAGACGTTGCCTCGGTCGCCGGCTACCTAAGCCCGAACCCTGGCGGCGTTGGCCCGATGACCCGCGCGATGCTCGTGAAGAACGTCGTCGACAGCGCCTCTAGAACCTAGAGCGAATAGCCCAAAGGTCCGGAAAGACCGGGTGAAACAGCGTGGACGCGAGATAGCCGACACCGCTTGAGCCACCGGTGCCAAACTTGTGACCTATCGTGCGTTCGACCATCTTTACGTGGCGGTAGCGCCACTCCTGAAGGCCTTCGTCGAGATCGACGAGTCGTTCGCAAACCGCTGCGGCGTCTGGGTCTTCGTGGTGAACCTTGAGCAGAACTTCTTGTAGCTCTTCGTTCGCTTCGTAAGGCTTGGTGACGTCGCGTTCAAGCAGGTTCTGGGGCACTTTGTGGCCGCGTCCGGCAAGGTAAACCATCAGGCTGTCCCAGACCGCGGGTCTTGCCATGGCGGCTTCGACGCGCTTTCGGGCTGGGGAGCCTTCGATCAGGTGTTCTGCCATGCCCATTCCCGAGGTCTTGGAGGCGTCGGCGCCGGCGTGGTCGCGACGTCCGAGGACTGCCTCGAACTCTCTGAACTGGGCGCTCTGGAATCCGCTGCTCGATGAGAGGCGGCCTCTGAAAGAGTTGAACTGCAGGGGAGTCATGGTTTCGAGAATGTCGATTTGGGCGACGCAGGTTTTCATGATGGTTCGCGTGCGGCCGAGGAGGGCGAGTGATCGGTGGGTGTCGCCGGCTTCTAGGGCCCTCTGCAGGGCGGCAACCTCGTGGAGCATTTGCTTGAACCACAGCTCATAGGTTTGGTGAATGATGATGAACAACATTTCGTCGTGCTCACCATCGCTCAGCGGTTTTTGAAGGTCGAGAAGCTCGTCCACCTTCAAATAGGAAATGTAGGTGACTGCTTTTTCACTCATGTGACACGGCTTCCGTTGTCTTCGATTTTTTTGTAATCCTCGCGCTCGACCGATTCCTTTATTCTCAGGAATCCGTCGAATACCTCGGTGTAGCTGGTTGGTAGCGGGGCAATGGCTAGGCGAATACCGTTGGGCACGCGATAGTCGGGCACAACGTTGGCGAACTTTCTAAGGGCGGCCGAGATTCGCTTGGCTTCGGGGTGAGAAACCGTGATGTGGCCGCCTCGTTTGCTCGCGGCGCGCGGGGTCATCAGGCCGAAGCCGAGTGGGGCGAGCCAGGCGTCGTAGAGCTCGAGCATTAGGTCGGTGCCTTTGGCTGCCTTTTCGGCAATCGCCTTGATGCCTGCTTCTTCGATCATCTCGTAGCTGACTTGCACGGCTCTCAGACCGATGATGCTCGGGCTCGCGATCTGGAATCGGCGGATGGTGTCTGCCGGTTCGAAGAACGGGCCCATTTCGAACTGGGCGTCTTGGGCGAACCAGCCCTGAATCGGCACTCGTAACTCGCTTTGGAGTTCTTTGCGCACATAGAGCCAGGCTGGGGAGCCCGGGCCGGCATTGCCGTATTTATAGGTGCAACCGACTGCGAGGTCGACGCCGTTGGCATCGAAGTCGAGTTCGATCGCGCCGGCTGCGTGGCTGGCGTCCCAAATCACAAGAATTCCGTAGCGACGGCAGAGTTCGGTGATTGCCTTGATGTCTGGGCGAGCGCCCGAGCGGTAGTGAATCGCCTGCAGGGTGACCATGGCGACGTCTTCGTTCAGGAACGGCTCGAGGGCCTCGGGGGTGATCAATTCGTTCTCAGCGGCTATCTGGTGCGAGTTTGGGCCACCCGAGCCGTCGTTGTCCAGCGTGATGAGGTTTAGGCCTCTGGCTTCGGCGATGCCGGCGAGCACGTAGCGATCGGTCGGGAAGTTGCTCGAGTCGATGATTACAGTTTTGCGACCCGGGCGTGCGCTGATTGCGGCGTTGCAAATTTGATAGAAGTTCACGCTCGTGGTGTCTTCGACTAGCACCTGGCCTGGGCCGGCACCTAAGACCGCTCGCCCGAGCAGGTCACCGGTGGGTGAGGCTTCGTCGATCCAGTGGCTCCAGCCGTCCACGAGTTCGCGACCCCACTCTTCGGTGAGAAAGCGGTTGATTCGCTTCACGGTTTCGAGGGGCATTCGGCCGAGCGAGTTGCCGTCGAGGTAGCAGAGGTCGGGGTCGTTGATCTGGAAAAGCGACTTGTATTTGGCCAGCGGGTCTGCGGCGTCGAGGGCCAGTGCATCCTCGCGAGTTGGCATGCTCAATCTAAGCCTTTCGTCATTGAATCGCTTCAACACTACTCCTCGCGGGTATTCTTGAAACGTTTAGGAAGGGCATCATGCGCAAGATTCTGGCAATCGCCGCTGTGACGCTTCTGCTCGCCGGATGCGCGAGCAAGCCGGCAGCGAAACCGCTCAACATCGTGAAGGGCATCACCATTGCCACCGGTGGTCTAACCGTGGGCCAATGCCTGACCAAAGAGGCTGCCACCGGTGCGGTTGGGCTCGCTCAGGCAACCGATTGCGCGAAGCCACACTTCGGTGAGGTTATGTCGGCTGGCAAGATTCGAACCGTTGGCGACAAGTTTGACGAGGCCAAAATCGCTGAGCTCTCAAACAACTTCTGCATCAAGTCTTTCGAAACCTTCGCCGGCCTGCGCTATGACAAGTCGAGCCTGCAAATGTTCCCGCTGGTGCCTTCGTCGAAGTCCTGGTTAAACGCTGACCGAATCGTCACCTGCATCGTCTATGATCAAAACCAGCTGACGACCGGTTCGCTAAAGGGTGCTAACCGCTAGTCGAGCATCTGGGTGGCAGCCAGCTCCTTGTAGAGCGGGGTGCTCTTGAGTAGTTGCTTGTGGGTTCCGGTGCCAACAATCTTGCCGTTCTGCAAAACGATGATCTGATCGCTGTCGATAACGGTCGAAAGTCTGTGGGCAATAACCACCATTGTGCGGTTCTTTGCCACGGCATCGATTGCCTCGCGCATCCGTTGCTCGTTCAAGCCGTCGAGGCTCGAGGTCGACTCGTCGAGTAGCAGAATCGGGGGAGCAGCCAGTAGCGCTCTGGCAATGGCTAAGCGCTGACGCTCGCCGCCCGAGAGCATGATGCCCTGCTCGCCCACTTCGGCGTTGAGCCCGCTCTTGTGGCGCTTAAGAACCTCGGTGAGGTTGACCTCGGCCAAAACCGCCTTCAGCTGCTTGTCTGTCGCATCTGGTGAACCAATCAAAAGGTTCTCGCGAATCGAACCGGCGAGTACCGGGGCGTCCTGCTCCACATAACCGATCTGTTCGCGAAGTGCGTCGCGGCTCATAGAGTGAACGGTTTGGCCGTCGAGCAGAATTTCGCCCGAGGTGGGCTCGTAGAAGCGTTCGATCAGCGAGAAAGTAGTGGACTTACCAGAACCGCTCGGGCCGACGATGGCAACACGGGTGCCGCGCTCAATCTTGAACGAGACGCCCTGCAAGACCTCTTGAGACTTCTCGCCGCCTTGTTCGGCGTATGAGAACTTGACCTTCCTAAACTCGATAGCGGTCTTGTTCGAAGCCTTGCGAGCTTTCGCTTCGGTGCGCTCAGCATCGGTCTCTTCGAGCGGGAGGTCCAAGAT
>CAFBNO010000016.1_pt1 | contig 17782 bp, 17 predicted proteins | sample 7269281 | NCBI WGS metagenome assembly CAFBNO01 (sample SAMEA6814098, study PRJEB35770) | freshwater metagenome | biome: Freshwater; feature: Freshwater reservoir; material: water | place: Czech Republic | collected 2017-05-23 | depth 30m m | reverse complement strand
GGCCGTCGAAGAGTTCCTTCGTTACGCGAGCCCGGTCTACCACTTCAGACGCACCGCTACTCGCGACGTCGAGTTCGGCGGCGTAAACATCAAGGCCGGCCAGAAGGTGGTTCCTTGGTTTGCCTCGGGCAACCGCGACGAAAAGGTCTTCGAGAACCCAGGCAAGATGGACGTCACCAGAAACCCGAACGAGCACATGACCTTTGGCCGTGGTGGGCCGCATATGTGCCTCGGCAACGCGCTCGCTCGCATAGAGCTGCGCGTGATGTTTGAAGAACTAATTCGCCGCGTCGACAAGGTCGAGCAGGTCGGTGAAATCGACTACCTGCGCTCTAACTTCGTTCACGGAATCAAGCGATTCCAGGTGAAGGTAACTACCCGCTAGAGCTTTGCGATCTTGTCGATGAAGGTATCGACCAGTGCGTAGGTGCGCTCGCGGGCAGCCTCTTCTTCGGCCACGGTTTGGGCATACATGATCTCTGGGTCTTGGCCGTCCTCGAGTACCTTCGCGTCGCCACCCCAATCGAGCCAACCCTTTAGCCCGGCGGCATTTAGTTCAGGGTGGAACTGAACGGCGAGGCTTTTGCCATAGATGAAGGCTTGCGAGGCAACCGGGTTGCGGGCGAGTTCAATCGCGCCTAGCGGCAACTGCCAGCGGTCGTAGTGAAACTGAAACCAGGGACCGTTGCTAACCAGGTCTGGGCGCTCTGACCAGATGTTGACCCAACCGATCTCGCTCTTTGGCGCCGGGGCAACCGAGCCACCGAGAGCCCTGGCCATTAGCTGGCCTCCGAAGCAGATGCCGAACACCGGTTTATTGGCCTCCAGGGCCGACCGCAACCAGGCAATTTCTGGCGTCAACCAGTTACCGATGCAGGCGTCGTCCCAGGCCCCCCACGGAGCGCCGAGCGGGATGATCACGTCGTAGTCGTTGATCTCCGGGAACTCAAACTTGACGTTCGGGTTGGCAAAGTTCTCTTTGGTGACCACGAGCACCTCTGTGGTCTCGAAGCCGCGCTCGCGAAAGCGCTCGCCGACCGGACCGGTAGGCGAAACGTGGTCATGCTGAATGAACAATGCCTTCATGCGTTTCCTAACTTTTCGATAACATGGCGCACTTGTAACATTACCTAGGGTTATTATTCGTTTGAACCCTAACGATATAACAAAGGAGTTGCAATGGGTACTGACCTCGTTGCTCTACGCGAAAAACTCAAGGCCGACGGAATCGATGTTCTGCGCCTGATCTACTCTGATGTGCTCGGAATCGCCCGCTCGAAAGACCTTCTAGTCAGCATGCTAGACAAGGCCGCCCACAATGGGCCCGCCTTCTGCCAGGGAGTCTGGGTGACCACGACCCGAGGCGGTGTCATGGACGCCAACAACATCGCCACCGACGGCCTTCAAGACCTCGTTTCAAAGCTTGACCCAGAAACAATCAAAAACTTGCCTTGGGAGCCGGGGGTCGCCTATGTGATCGCCGATGCGTTCAACCCAGACCAAACCGACAACCTGATGTCGCCTCGCACGGTTCTCAAGAAGGTCATCGCCGAATACAACAAGCTCGGCTTACAGCCGGTGGTTGGTCCAGAGCTCGAGTTTTACATCGCCGATCGCACCGAAGGCGGCAGCTACAAACGCGGTCACGAAAGGACCGGCTTTGTTTACACGACCGGTGCCTCGGTCGACCCGCACGGAAACTTCCTTCACCTAATGCGAATGCTCGACCAAATGGACATCGGAGTCTTCGCTGGCAACGCTGAGTTCAGCCCGTCGCAATACGAGATCAACCTCTACCACTCGGAGGCCTTGGACGCCGCCGACCGCACGTTCCTGTTCAAGACCGCAATCAAGGATGTAATCACCCGCCGCGGTCAGCACGCAACCTTCCTGGGCAAGCCTTGGAGCGACGAGAGCGGATCTGGGTTCCACCTGCACTTCTCGGTGACCGATCTTGCCGGCAAAAACAAGATGTACGAAGGCGAAGAGTTGAGCGACATTGCTCGCAAGATGATCGCCGGCCTGACCCAAAACGCCATGGCACTAACCGCCTTCACCAACCCGACGGTAAACGCCTACAAGCGACTCGGCCCCGACACCCTGGCTCCGTACCGAGCCAACTGGGGTTTCGACAACCGCTCAACGATGGTTCGAATCCCGCCTGAGCGCGGCCAGGGCACCCGCCTAGAGGTTCGCGTGGGCGATGGCGCGGCAAACCCTTACCTCGTCATAGCCGGCATCCTGGCAGCGGCCCTTGACGGCATCAAGCGCAACCTTGAATGCCCGCCAGACGCCGAGGGAATGGCTTACGACAACGAAGCCGCTCCGGTGTTGCCAATGACGTTTACGGCGGCCTTGGACGCGCTAGAAGCCAACGACGAACTGCGCCAGCAGTTGAGCGAAGAACTGATCAACGTGTTCTTGGTGATGAAGCGCGACGAAATCGCTCGCTACGAAGCGGCCGTGCCAAATCACACTCGCGATGTCACGCAGTGGGAAATCGACGAATACTTCGAGGCTTACTAAACCGAAGGGTTTGAGCGGTCGGCAACTAGGTTGCCACCGTTGAAGGTCACGCCAAGTTCACGGTAGTAACCGGCTAGCACTTTCTTTACGGGCAGAATCGAGTTCAGCTCGTCCCACTGTGAATCGCCGAGAGTAAGTTCGGCGTCTCCTACCCAGGTTGCCCCGAGGTCAGCGTCGACGCCGCCGAGAGACACAAGTTGGTCTAGCGAGTTGCCGGCACCCGGCACAATCGAAGGAACCCAGCGGCTGTGCAGCATCTTGTGGCCGTTGACGAAACCGTTGCTCTCCGAAGGCTCGCGAAGAGTCACAATTGCCGAGGCAAGTCTGTGGTCGTATGCCGAAAGCGATGCGCCAAGCTTTGCGCCGTTTTCAAGCTTGGGAGTCGCTTTGCCATGGTTGAAGACGCGAGTGACGTGCATCGAGCCGAGCTTCTTCGGGTAGCCCTGAAACCAGCCGCGAGCGATCGCGAAGTCCTTGGTAACCCAAATCGCGATACAGCGGCTGTAGGTAACGCCCTCGTACTTGCAGCGAACAACCACGAAGGTCTCGAGGTACTGCGAGCGCACCGGGTCGAGCAGTTCGGCTCCACCTTCGGAGCATGACTGCCAGTCGGCCCAGATGATCGCAACCGCGCCTGGTTCTTCGTCGGCTAGTTCTAGCTCGGCTGGCAGAATCGCCCGCACGTTTGCCGGGTCGGTTAGGTACTCGACCGTAAGCAGCGTGCCCGAGTAATACCAAGGCATGTTTGGCACAATCGCGCTCTTACCGCTGGGGGTCTGTGGCGCAAGGAATCCGTTGAGTTCGCTCATTGAATTAGGGTAACGAATCATTCGCTTCCGAACAAATAGGCTTCGAAGCACTTTATAACGATTCGGAAAAGCATTTCAAAAACCCCCGTATGAACTTGACCGCGCTCGCCGATAACGGCACGCTTAGTAAGAATCGTTCATATCCGAACGATTTCCACACTCGATGAGGAGATATGACTTATGTCCAATAGCTCAACAGACACCGGCCTTCGCAAGGGGCGCCTAGGTGTCGTAGGCATTGTATTTTTCGTGGTTGCAGCCGCTGCGCCACTTCTCGGCATGACCGGTGCCGTTCCAGTAGCAATGTTGCTCGGAAACCAGGCCGGCGCCCCAGGCACCTACCTCGCTGTCGGTTTGGTCCTACTCGTGTTCTCGGTCGGCTACGCAGCCATGAGCTCTAAGGTCACCAACACCGGAGCGTTCTTTGCCTACGTGGGTAAAGGCCTCGGCAAGCATGCCGGCGTCGCCTCCGCTTTCGCCTCACTGGTTGGTTACATAACCATTCAGCTTGCCATCTATGGATTCATCGGCGGAGTACTCTCCGGACAAATGAACGCTAGCCTCGGAATAAATCTTCCGTGGTATGCCTGGGCCATAATCGCTTGGGTTCTAGTTACCGCTTTATCTCTTCTAAGCGTCGACGTTGGCGCTAAGGTCCTCGGTGTTCTGATGATTGCCGAACTTTTGACCTTGGTCATAACTTCGAGCGCCGTGCTAATGAACCACGGTGCCAACATGAACCTGGCCAACTCCTTTAGCCCGACGGCGATCTTTGCTGGAGGCTTCGGTGGTGGAGCAGGTATCGCCATCGCTTTCGCCTTTGCCTCGTTCATCGGCTTCGAAGCAACTGCCATCTACGGCGAAGAGTCGAAAGACCCGAAGCGCGTTGTTCCAAGGGCCACCTATTGGGCAGTCAGCATCATCACAGTGCTCTTCGCATTCACCGCGTTTGCGATGGCAACCGCTATGGGCGGAAACAACGATGGAGTAGCGGGCTATGTTGTAAAAGCCAGTACCGTTGGCACGACCGTTCTAGGAAACCCAGCAGGGGTAATCTTCGGTATCGCCGATGACAATCTAGGTGGAACCTGGATGTCCACAATCATGGGCTGGTTGGTGATCTCTAGCTGCTTCGCCGGAATCCTGGCATTCCAGAACGCAATCTCGCGCTACTTCTTCGCACTCGGTCGCGGTGGCGTTCTTCCTAAGTCGCTTTCGAAGACCAACAAGGCAGGTGCTCCGGTCAATGGTGTCATTCTGACTTCGATTTTTGCCATAGTCGTAATCGTTATTTTTGCGGTTGCCAAGCTAGACGGTATCGCCAACCTGTTCACTTGGATGTCGGCCGTGACCGCTGTAGCGATCATGTTCGTCGAAATCCTCGTGAGCGTTGCGGTCGTTGTCTACCTAGGCAAAGACAAGGCTGTCAGCATCTGGAAGTCGACGATTGCACCAGTCGTGGCCGCAGTTGCACTTGCCGTCGGCACCTACATGCTCATGAGCCGATTCAACCTACTGGGAAGTTTGGCTCCGGCAAATGTCGACCCAACCACGCCAGAGGGCGCTTGGCAGCTAACTAGTTTCGGTTGGTTCTTAGTGCTTCTGCCTTTCATCGCGGCAGCAGTGGGTCTGGTCGTCTCGTTGGTGAACAACAAGAACGAGAAGTCAGCACTTTTGGAAGATATTCTTTCCTAAGCAAATTCACAACAGAGAGCGTCGGGCCTTCGGGCTCGGCGCTCTTTGCTTTGGGTAGCCTTGAATGATGTTCCGAAAGCTCGCAGTGTTAGCGATCAGCGCAGTCGCGTTGATCGCTTTCGCGCAGCCGGTCGGAGCGAAAACCAGTTGCAATTTCAAGCCTTTTACAAGCGCCAGCGAACTGGGCAAGTTCTATGGGCGGGTGCTAGATCTCGACACGGGTAAGCAACTGGTGGGTATTCGTGCGACCGAGCAGACGCCGTCCGCGTCGGTTTTGAAGGTTTTGACTGGCATCTCGGCGCTGATGCAACTGCCACCCAAGTTCACGGTTCAGACCGCGGTTTATTCGGTTGCTGGTGCACCCGGCACTCTCGTCTTGCAAGGTGCCGGCGACCCTACGCTTTCGCGCCTCCTGCCCCCGCACTACACGACTTACTCGAAGCCTGCTCGGTTACCCAGGTTGGCAGCGGCGGCGCTTCGCGCATTGCCTGTTGGTGCTGTCATCAGACACATCATCGTGGACGATTCGTACTTTCAGGGAGTGGCCTATAACCCGTTCTGGAAGCCAAGCGATCGCACCAACGGTTATGTGTCACCAATCGTCGGTTTGGCTGTCGATGGCGCTCGGGTGAACCCCGACCTAACCGATAAGCATTACAGCGGCGTGCGGGTTACCGACCCGGTAGCCCAGGCGGCTCAGGTATTCAAGGTCGCTCTCGGCTCGCAGGCAACCACCGCTTCGATCGAAGCAATGCCAAAAGCGCCACTTGAGTTGACTCAGATTGCCGCGGTGACCTCGTCGACGGTTGAGACCTGGGTAGATCACGCTATGAAGTACAGCGACAACACCGAGGTCGAATACATTGCCCGTCAGGTTTCAAAGTGGCAAGACCTCGGCACGAATTACAAGTCGATCGAACCGATGGTGAAGGTGACACTTGCTCAGCTTGGGGTCAGTTCGAAGGGGCTGGTAATGAAGGATGCCGCCGGTCTGGCGCGGGCCGACCGGGTTACCCCACAGCTGATTTCTGATGCCCTTGCCGCGATCGATCGTTTTTCGGATTCGGTCGGCGACTTTTCTAGTTACCTGGCCAGCAGTACGAGCGCGGGAACCCTGAGCACGAGGTTCAAGGGGGCGAACAAGTTGCCCGACGGCGTTGTTCAGGCCAAGACCGGCTACATTCCCGGGCTTTATTCGCTGGCCGGTTACGTCACGGCTTCGGACGGCCACCGGCTGGTGTTCGCCTTCTTCGCCAGAGGCGGGGGAGTCGGCGGCGGCACTCGAACCAAGTTGGACAGCCTGGTCGTGAAGGCCTATACCTGCGGGGCGCGACTCACCAACTAATCGTTTGGCTACAAACGGATTTCGTGTAAGACTGAGGGCATGTCAGCAATGAGGCTAGAACATGATCTCCTCGGCAATTTCGAGGTACCCCAAGACGCCTACTGGGGCGTCCACACCGCCAGGGCGGTGCAAAACTTTCCAATCTCCGGTGTGCCAATCGGCCACTATCGAAGCCTGATTCGGGCGCTCGCGCTGGTCAAGCAGGCAACGGCCGAAGCCAACCACGCGGTGGGCGAGTTAGACACGACCATCAAGGACGCCATAGTGGCCGCCTGCATCGAGGTTGCTTCAGGCAAGTTCGATAGCCAGTTCGTGGTTGACGCCATTCAGGGAGGTGCCGGAACCTCAACCAACATGAACGCCAACGAGGTGATCGCCAACCGCGCTCTCGAACTCGCGGGTCATGCCAAGGGCGACTACGACTTCATTCACCCGTTGAACCACGTAAACATGTCGCAGTCGACAAACGACGTTTACCCGACAGCACTAAAGGTCGCGCTGATTCTCGAGCTTCGCAACCTGATCGAGAGCATGGAACACCTGCGCGGTTCGTTCAGCCGCAAGTCGACCGAGTTCAACAACGTAATCAAAATGGGACGCACCCAGCTGCAAGACGCCGTGCCGATGACGTTAGGTCAGGAGTTCGCAACCTTCGCCCGCATGACTATGGAGGACGAACAACGCCTTCGGGAGGTTCTGCCGCTGCTTTGCGAAATCAACCTCGGTGGCACAGCGATCGGCACCCAGTTGAACGCTCCGGCGGGCTATTCGAAGTTTGCCTGCGAGCGTCTTTCCACGCTGACCGGAATCCCCTTTGTCGTCGCCGAAGACATGGTCGAGGCAACTCAGGACGCGGGTGTGTTCGTCATGGTGAGCGGTGTCCTCAAACGCATCGCTGTGAAGCTGTCGAAGACCTCGAACGACCTTCGCCTGCTTTCGTCTGGGCCACGAGCGGGGTTTGGCGAAATCAACCTGCCACCGGTGCAGGCTGGCTCATCGATCATGCCCGGCAAGGTAAACCCCGTGATTCCCGAGGTGGTCAACCAGATTGCCTTCGCGGTCATTGGTTACGACATGACCGTGACCATGGCTGCCGAGGGTGGCCAGCTTCAACTGAACGCTTTTGAGCCAATAATCGCCAGAGCCCTGATGATGGGAATCACCCAGCTGTCGGCCGGTTGCCGAACCCTTGCCGACAAGTGCATCGATGGCATCACCGCGAACGAAGAAAAGCTGCGCCACGATGTTGAGCGCTCAATAGGATTGGTCACCGCACTTTCGCCAACTCTTGGCTACGAAAACGCAACGGCCATTGCTCAGCGGGCAGCGCTTGAGGACAAGACGGTGCGCGAGGTTGTCATGGAGATGAAATTGATGACGGCTGACGAATTCAATAAAATTCTTGGCGATGTAGATTCGCTGGTTCGCCCACTCGGCAAATAGCTAGTCGTTTCGGTTCGCCTCTTCGTCCATGCGACGCTTCGCTTTGATGCCGCCGAAAACGGAGAATCCAATAATGATGACGACTCCAACACCAAGGCCGATCAGGCCGTTTCCGGAGTTGCTAGAAGAAGTCGTGTCTGTGGTCGGGGCAGTATTCTGGTCGGCTGAATTGTCGGAGTATGCGCGTCCGCTCGGGCAGTAGCCCACGTAGTCCTTCGGAGCGTCCTGCGAACCGGTCACGTTGAACTTGTAGCTGTCGCTAATCGGGTGGCCATCGTCGGCGACCGTTCGCCAGGTGAGTGTAACTGGGCCGCTCTCGTAAAGAGCTGCCTGCGCGACGAGGTGTGCGCCTTCGACGTAGACACAGTCCACGTGAACTTCTTGCCCGGTCGAGTCATTGACGAGCTTGACGGCGCTGCCGGTCTCTTCGGCGGTTTGCAGTAGGTCTTCACTAAATTCGAGGTCAATCATGAAGAAATTGTCTGCGTCAACGGTGCTCTCCGGCGCTGGTGTTGCCGAGACAACTTCAGCGTGGGCGAAGCTCGCAGATGGCAGTGAAGTGAAGCCGATAACGATTGCCGCGGCGGCAAATATTCGACCAAATTTGTTCATGAGGCAAGTCTACTAGGCGCGGCGGTAGACTCGAACCTGTTGAAATTCAAGACTTTGGAGTAACTGAGTGACTGAAGAAAAGGGCGGTTTCCGCTTCTATAAACAGGTTGGAATTGGCGCGCTGAGCGGGCTTTTGGTCCTCGCGCTAATCATCCTGGGTATGTCATTTACCGCCGCAAGTTCACCCAAAGCCACCGAGACTCCAGCGCCTTCGAGCTCTGCTACTCCAACGCCAACACCGACTTCGACTCTGGCGCGCACCTGCAAGGTGGGTGAGGCCGCTACCGACCCACTACTCGCCTCGCTGCAAGCAGTTGTCGTGAACCCGGCCACCGATGAAGTTCTCTTTGACCGCGGATCAACCACCCCTGCGGCCACGGCATCGACCATGAAGCTTCTCACCGCCGGCGCTGCCCTGATGGCGCTGGGGCCAAACTACCGGGTTTCGACCAAGGTTTACGCCGACCCGGCCAACCCCGGCACGATTATCTTGGTTGGCTCTGGCGACCCTACACTTTCGCGCACCAAAGCTGGCCAACAGTCGGTCTACAAGGACGCGCCAAAACTCAGTGACCTCGCCGTTCAGGTGAACGCCTGGGCAACGGCAAACAACGTGAGCACGATCACGAACATCGTTTTGGACTCGTCCCTGTTTGTCGGGCCATCTTGGGAGCCGAGCTGGGAGCGCAGCGAACAGAGCAAGGGTTACATGTCTGAGGTAACAGCGCTCGAGATAGATGGCGACAGGTCAAGCCCAAGTTCCAAGGATTCACCGCGCAGCACGACGCCGGTGATGAATGCCGGTAAGGCCTTCAAGACCGCACTTGGCGCTGTTGCCAGAACGGCAACCTTGGCAGAAGGCAAGCTGCCAGCGAATTCACCGACCACTATTGCTACCGTTCAGTCGCAACCGATCAGCACCTGGATCAAACACATGTTGCAGACCTCCGACAACACCGAAGCAGAATATCTAGCTCGCCTGGTCGCGATCAAGGAAGGCCTGAACCCAGCTTTCGGCTCGATTGATCTAGCGATAAAGAAGGCCCTGCTATCGACCGGTCTTGATACCACCGGGGTAGTTCTCAAGGACGGCTCCGGGCTCTCCGACAACAACCGGGTGGCACCGATAGTCCTAGCCAAGTTTTTGAAGCTAGTTTTGAACAGCTACGCCGACTTTGACGTGATCAAGCAGGGTCTACCCGTCGCGAACGAGTCAGGTTCGCTCGCGGCTCGGTTCAACGGCAAGAATCTCGACGCCTCCGGTCACATTCTGGCCAAGACGGGCTGGATCAAGCACGGTTACACCCTCGCGGGAATCATTAACGCCAAGGACGGCACCCCATTGCTGTTTGTTATCTACGCTCTTGGGACAGTCACGGGCGAAACAAATTCGGCGATTGATACATTGGCAACGGCTTTCTACCGTTGCGGCAACAAACTCTCAAACCAATAATTCGCAATCGTAGGATTGTAAGTATCCAAAAGAAATATCGATAGGAACAGCAATGGCGCTTTCTGAGCAAGAACTACTGGCAAAAGTCCCCACCGGTTTATACATCGGAGGCAAGTGGGTCGCCGGTTCCGGTGCGCCGATCAAGGTCGAAGACCCAGCAACCGGCAAGGTCTTGCACGAAATCTCCAATGCAACGGCCGAAGACGGCCTTGCCGCGCTCACCGCGGCAGATGAAGTCCAGGCCGCTTGGGCCAAGGTTGCACCGCGCGAACGTGGCGAGCTGCTTCGTCGAACCTTCGAACTTGTCCGCGAACGCTCCGAAGAATTCGCTACTTTGATTTCGCTAGAAATGGGTAAGCCGATTGCCGAAGCCCGAGGCGAAGTTGCCTACGGTAACGAGTTTTTGCGCTGGTTCAGCGAAGAAGCCGTAAGGATCTCGGGTCGATTCGGCACCTCGCCAGAGGGCACCGGTCGCATGCTCGTCGCCCAGCGCCCAGTTGGCCCGGCGTTTGCAATCACACCCTGGAACTTTCCGCTCGCGATGGCCACGCGCAAGATCGGCCCAGCGATTGCTGCCGGTTGCACCATGGTGGTCAAGCCGGCCGAACTAACCCCACTGACGACCCTTCTCTTGGTGCAGACCATGGAAGAAGCAGGGCTACCGGCCGGTGTCGTAAACGTGATCACAACTAGCACCTCTGCCGCAACCTCTGGCCCGATCATCGCCGACACCCGTCTGCGCAAGATTACCTTCACCGGTTCGACTCAGGTTGGCCGCAAGCTGCTAGAGCAATCGGCTCAGAGAATCCTTCGCACATCAATGGAGCTCGGTGGCAACGCCCCGTTCCTGGTCTTCGACGACGCCGACCTAGAAGCTGCGGTAAACGGAGCGATGCTTGCCAAGATGCGAAACATCGGCCAGGCCTGCACCGCTGCCAACCGCTTCATCGTGCACGAGTCGGTTGCCGACGCCTTCGCCGCCAAACTCGGTGAGCGCATGGGTGCTCTAAAACTCGGACGCGGAGTCGACGCCGATACCACCTGCGGCCCGGTCATTAACGAGAAGGCTCGTGAAAACATGCAGCGCCTCGTCGATGCAACCCTTGCCGAAGGCGCAGACCTAGTAGTCGGTGGCGAATCGGGCAGTGGCGACGGCTACTTCTTTAAGCCGACCGTCCTCGCCAACGTCAAGCCTGGCTCGACCATCTTGAGCGAAGAGATCTTTGGCCCAATTGCGCCAATTGTTCGGTTCAAGACCGAAGAAGAGGCTGTGCGTCTGGCCAATGACACCGAGTACGGTCTTGTGTCTTACGCTTTCACCGAGGACCTCAAGCGCGGAATGCGACTTATTGACTCGCTAGACACCGGAATGACTGGTTTGAACACCGGTTTGGTTTCGAACGCGGCGGCCCCTTTCGGTGGCGTGAAGGCTTCTGGCCTTGGCCGCGAGGGTGGTTTAGAGGGCATCAACGAGTACTTGGAAACCAAGTACGTAATGATTCCAGACCCGAGCCTCTAGAGAACTTCGCGCAACAGCGCGGCGGTCTTTTCTGGCGGGGTGTCTGCGATGAACGCTCCCATTGCCGATTCCGAACCGGCCAGGTACTTCAACTTGTCGACGGCGCGTCTCGGCGAAGTCAGTTTGAACTGCAGCCTAAAGTTTTCGCCGCCAGGGAAGCTTGGCGCCTGGTGCCAACCAGCCACGTAAGGCGTCGGGCTGCTGTAAATCGCGTCCACACCTCTAAGCACACGTGAATAAATCGAAGAAAGTTCGCTTAGTTCGTCCTCGTTCAGCTGGGTCAGGTTCTGCACGTGACGGTGCGGCATTATCGTCGCTTCAATCGGCCAGCGGGCGGCAAATGGAACGAACGCGGTGAAGTGTTCGCCACGGATCAGTTCACGCTCGCTACCCTGCTCGAAATCGAGGATGTCTTGAAACAGGTCGAGGCCGTGGCGAGACAATGACGCAAAGACCTTTTCCTGAGTTGGAGTCACGTATGGGTAGGCATAGATCTGACCGTGCGGGTGATGCAGAGTCACACCAATGGCTTCGCCGCGGTTTTCGAACGGGAACACCGTGCGGACCCCAGGCATGCGCATGATCGCATCGGTGCGGTCGGCCAGCGCGTCGAGAATGGTTCTCACTCGAGTCAGACTCTGGCTTGCCAGCGAACCTTCGTGCTCGGGGGAGTAAACCACCACTTCGCACCGACCAATCGCTGGTTTACGCGCACCGATCGGCAGCTTTGGCTCGACCCAGTAGTTTGGGTCATCGATGGTTGCGGCCACCTGGGCGAAAGATGGGTTTCGGTTTTCAAAAACTGCGACGTCAAAGTTGTCTGGAACCTCGGACGCAAAACCGGCGTGGCTAGGGCAAAGTGGGCATTCGTGAGTCGGCGGCATGAATGCGCGGTTGTGTCGGTGGGCGGCAACCGAGACCCATTCGCCGCTTAGAACGTCCAAGCGCATCTCGGCGAGCTCCGGCCGGGGTTCTGCTGTTCGAGTGTCTTCTCTGCGGTTCGCAGGCAAGGCTGAGCCGGCGTCATCGTAAAAAAAGATGTCGCGTCCGTCGGCAAGCTTTGCCTCGTGCTTGCTGGTCATACTCGCCTCCCGCGGTTCAGACTCAAGTATATTCGCACCTGGCCAGCCTCGAATCCGTTAACTTATTGTTCATCCTAGGTTCGCAAGGTTAACGACTTTGATTTAGGCTACAAAGTGAATCAATCTTTAGTCCAAGTTCTATTCATTCAAAAACAGAAGGGCGTTAAGTGGATCCGCTAATCATTGTCCCACTTGTAATCGTTGTTGCGTTGTTCTTCGACTTCACCAACGGTTTCCACGACACCGCCAACGCGATGGCAACCCCAATCGCGACCGGCGCAATGAAACCCAAAACGGCAGTTACAGTCGCCGCAATCATGAACCTGTTGGGCGCATTTCTCTCGACTCAGGTTTCGCTGACCATCTCGAAGGGCATCTTGAACGATGATCCATCTTCTGGCGGCTCGCTGATCCAGCCCGAAATTATCTTCGCGGCTCTTACCGGAGCAATTCTCTGGAACCTGCTGACCTGGCTCTTCGGCCTGCCATCATCTTCATCTCACGCCCTATTCGGTGGCCTAATCGGTGCCGCTGTGGTCGCGATGGGCTTCAGCTCAGTGCACTTCGACAAGGTCGTTGAAAAGGTTCTGATTCCGGCTCTCTTCGCTCCGCTAATCGCCGGCTTGGCATCAGCCCTTGCCACCTTGACCGCCTACATAATCACCGGGCGCTCAGAAGGCGCTCGCAAGAAGAACGGCATTGCAACAGGCCGTGGCAAGTTCAAGATCGGTCAGATCTTCTCGTCTTCACTGCTTGCCCTTTCACACGGAACCAACGACGCGCAGAAGACCATGGGTATCATCACCCTGGTTCTCGTCTCCGCCGGTTTGGTGACCAAGGACGCTCCGGTTCAGTTCTGGGTAATCCTCGCTTCGGCCTTAGCCATCGCGATCGGTACCTACACCGGTGGTTGGCGAATCATCAAGACCATGGGTTCGGGCCTTTCCGAGATCCGCCCGGCACAGGGGTTTGCAGCAGAGATATCTTCGGGTGCGACCATTCTCTCCTCGAGCTTCCTCGGTTTCGCGCTTTCGACCACTCAGGTCGCCTCTGGATCGGTAATCGGTTCAGGTATCGGACGTCGCGGTGCTCAGGTTCGTTGGAACAAGGCCGGGCAGATAGCACTCGGTTGGTTGGTCACTCTGCCAGCTTCGGCAATCGTCGGTGGCGCATCGGCTTACCTGGTTCACACCTTTGGGATTACCGGATTGATTATTGACGGAATCATCCTCCTGCTAGCCGCTTACGGAATCTTCCGTGTTTCGGCTCGCAACAAAGTCAGTTCAAGGCATGTAGCTCCGAGCGAGGTAGAAGTCGCTGCTGCGACTGCGCTACGTTCACCTCGTCAGGTTCGCACCGAAGCAGCCAAGGCCGCTAAGGCAGCCAAGGGAAAGGGTAAAAAATAATGGACATCAAATGGAACCAACTTCTTCTAGTCGCTTCGGCATCAGTCGTAGTTGCCGTGGTCGTCTCCGCACTTTTCGCTCTCGGTGTTCGACTCATCACCAATGCACAGCACGCTGTCCCTGGTGCTCGCAAAGGTAAAGCTGCCGATATGCGCAAAGAGATCCTCAGTCGCGTATTCGCTTACCTTTCGTTCTTGGTGAGTGCGGCAGTTTTGTCGCTCTTCCTGCTCGGAATCCTCTTTTCAAACGACAAGGGTGTGAAGGCAGCAATCGGTGCCTTCTTCGGCATCCAGTAGTCAAAAGGTTCAACCGAAAGCCCTCGCCTCGTGCGGGGGCTTTCGTGCTTCGGAGTAGATTTGAAGCAACGAAAAGGTTTCAGATGGCCAACCCTGTTCTAATTTTTGACGGTGACTGCGGTTTTTGCACCTCGTCGGCCAACTTCATCGTGAAGCACTCGAAGGCCAGCGTGATCGCACACCCCTGGCAGTTCATCGATGTCACCGAATACGGGATTCTCTTACCCCAAGCGCAAAAGCGCGTCTACCTGATTGACCAAGGCCATGCTTTTGGCGGGCATGAGGCTTTTGCTCAACTGCTCAGGCTGCAAAAGAACTGGCTGCTGACCGGAATCGCGTTTCTTCTGGTCGTGCCGCCGTTCTGCTGGATGAGCGCTGCAGGCTACGCGCTAGTAGCGAGGTTTCGCCACCGGCTACCCGGCGGCACCCCCGCCTGCAAGCTTTAGTAGAGCGAACCGCCGACCCAGTTGATGGTCGCCTTTGAAGTAGCGGTTCCGCCGTCAATCTTGACCGTCACGACGCTCGAACCCTTCTTCTTGGCGAAATTGCTCAGGTAAACGGTGACGATTCCCTTGGCGTCTGAGGTTGCAACCGCGGTAGAAAGGTATGCGCCGATTCCGGTGAACTTCACGGTCACTCGAATTCCAGCCGCCGCCTTGCCGTCTTGGGTCACCTTGAACTGCACGCCGCCGGCTCCGCCAGCAAGTGCCTTAGAGCTGGCTGCAAGGGCAGTGACCTTGTTGGTTGGTGCCACAAACATGACCTGGGCAATTCCAGACTCCTGAATGTTTGGGCCAGCCAAAATCTTAAATTTGAAAGCCGCCGCCGAGGTCACGTTGCTCAAACCCACGTGAATCAGGGCCTTGCCGACACCGTCGAGCCTGAAGAAGCAGGTGTGAGTGTCAGATGAAAGCACCTGAGGGTCACAACCGGCTGAACTGGTGCCCACCGAGTTAGCCGCGAGCGACATACCTAGAGAGCCAGTTACATCGAAGATATTGATCTGCGAAAACTTGCCAGCACTGCCAGCGGGGCCGGTGTAAGCGAAGTCGAAACCGGTCGACTGAGTCGAAAGCGAATAGCCGTTTGCAATCGTCTTCGTATTGGTGGCCACGACTTTCACGGCGCTGAGGTTCGGGAATGTGATCCACGTGTTGTCGAACGCGTGAGCTGGCAACGCTACAAGCGTTAGAGCCAAAGCAGAAATTATCGTGATTAGTTTGCGCATTATTCGCCCTTTTCAATTCGAGGACGCGCGCACACACGTCCTCTGACCATAGCACCGAAAGATGGAGTTGCTTGTAAAGTTAGGGGCGTAGGCCAAATGTGCCTGAAATAGGAGGGCATCATGGCCCAGAAGAATCCGTCAAAGAACACCGCCAAGACCGCACCGGCAAAGAACCTAAAAGAGAAGCGTCTTGAGAAGAAGGCCAAGTCGGCCGCAAAAGACAAAAAGAGTGAATAAGAAAAGTAGTTTCGCTGCACTTGTCGGCGTTCTACTAGTTTCGGCAATACTCACCGGCTGCGCCGCTAAGGACGAGCCGACCGTGAGCGCAAGCCCTACCGCCTCGATGACTCCGGCCGAGGCCAAGGCGGCATATAAGGCCATTGCCAAAACCAGTTGTGAAACCGCCCAGAATTTTGGGGTTGTCGAGCAGGCCGGTGACACCAAGGTGGTCATGACACCGAAGGCCAAAGGCTATAAGGACTTCAACGCTGCGTATTTCACCAAACCCGATAAGTACGAGATCATCTGGGAACTAACTGGGTTGGTCGCTTGTGCTGACTGGTACGAATTCAGCATGGCCGACGAAGCCGGCAAACCAGCACCAATCGAAGTTACCTTTGGCGCAAAGGACGGCACCTTCGCAACCAGCCAGAACTTTGATGGCACTGTTTATAAAGCATTGATCACGGTTGCGAGCGGGCGAATCGCCACTTCACAAACCCTAGCTACCGGTGACCTGACGACTTTGAAATACGGAAATCAAACCGCTGAAGACCAGAACATCTTGGTTACGGCCGTTGACAGTTACCTGGCAACGATCGATTAACTAGGCACCCAACAGCGGCTCCAGATATTTCGACAGATCCTGCAAAACGCGCTGATCTATTGAGTGCCCGAGCGCCGGGTAAGTCTTTGTTACGGCTCTAGTGTGTGACTGCAACCAACCGTTGAGGCTGGCCACTGCGTCCCGGGTGATTGCCATGTCCTCGACTCCTCGCCCATAGAAGACCTTGGGCTTCAAGGCCAACAGTTCTTCGTCGGCCGGCATCGAACCTTGGCCCACGAAGCCAGCCAAGATTCCCGTTGCGAGTAATCGACTCGGACGCGTTCTCAAAAGTTGCGTGGCCATCAAGCCGCCTTGAGAAAATCCGATTACCACCAAGGGCGAAGTTTCGGGCAGGAACGCATCAATCCACTCCCACAGAGTTGCCGTGGCATCAAGCAGTTCTTCTGTGGATGGATTTAGCGGGTCAACGGTTTCGTACCAACCCCAACCACCAACCTGCGTCTTTTCAGGAGCCCTTGGTGAAACCCAGGCCAAGTCAGGCAGTGCCGACATGATTCCAGGTAGGTCGCGCTCGTCGGCTCCGTAGCCGTGAAGCAGAACTGCAACGGGATTCCCAGACTCGAGATTGTCGAGCCCAGAGGAACCAAAGACAGTAATGGCGTTCATCATCTCAATCTAGGCCAGCGACGGTGTCACTACCGGCTCAGGTAGCCGCGAGCTTTCGCGATTGTCGCGAATCGTTCACCTATGAGTCGGTAGCCCTCGGCATTTGGGTGCAAGCCATCAGGCATTAGCGAAGCCTCAGACACCGAAAACAGCTCTAGCCCGTCGAGGTATTCGAGCCTCGAGTCTTCGCGGCGATCAACAATGGATTTAAGTAGTTCACGAATCATCGAGAGGGTTAGATCGCCGACCCAGGCTTCGGTGCTCTCAGGTGAGGCCTTCAGGCGACCATCAAGCCCACCAAGGGTTGGGCCCGGCGAGGTTTCGTGGGTTTCGCAATAGATGGGTGAAATCAGAACAATGCGGGTGTCTGGTTGCGCGGCCCGAATCGTGTCTAAGAAGGAGTGCACGGCAGGCACAAAGGTTCGCCGAGTCATGTTGCGGCCATTGACCGGGTTGATGCCTATTTTCAGGCTAATCAGGTCGGCAGGCTGCTCGGCAATTGCCCGCGCCGCGAACTGCTCCACGTTTGCCGAACCGGCTATTCCGAGGCTAAAGAGGTCTAGCTCGAGTTTTCGTGCGGCAACCACCGGCCAGACCCCAACTGGTTCATCGGCTTCGATGCTGTGGCTAATCGAAGATCCGTAGTGAACCCATCGAGGTTCGGTTATCGAGGCAGCCTCCAACGGCGCATCCGCCGTAATTGAAAGCAGCTCGATGTTGCAGTTGTGCGGCAACCAGATCTCAACCAATCGAGGCTCCGCACTAGCAACCAGCTCAAAAACTGCGACCGAGACTTCACCTTTATCGATGCGGACCATCGACTCGCCATCCCATATCCGTCGGGCCCCATTCGAGTGAGCTACCGAGATAACTTGCTCACCGCAGGTCAAAGTCACAACGCTCGGAGGTGCCATG
>CAFBNO010000015.1_pt1 | contig 18440 bp, 19 predicted proteins | sample 7269281 | NCBI WGS metagenome assembly CAFBNO01 (sample SAMEA6814098, study PRJEB35770) | freshwater metagenome | biome: Freshwater; feature: Freshwater reservoir; material: water | place: Czech Republic | collected 2017-05-23 | depth 30m m | reverse complement strand
TGTCATTGGACTTCTTGACCCGTTCGAGATACGCGTCGAAAGCCTTGCGGGTGTCGGCATCTGCACCGGCGGCAAGCTTGCCAGCGAGAGCACTATCGGCAGCAACAACCATGAAGGTTGCGCCGAACAAGGTGTCTGGCCGGGTGGTGAAGACGGTGATCGCTTCGTCGAAACCCTCGACGTCAAAGGTAACTTCGGCACCGTAGGAGCGACCGATCCAGTTTCGCTGCATCGAAAGCACCTTGGATGGCCAGTTGCCCTCGAGGGTGTCTAGGTCATCTAGCAACCGGTCGGCGTATTCGGTCACCTTGAAATACCACTGGGTAAGGGTTTTTTTCGTGGCCACCGAGTCGCAGCGTTCGCATAGTCCCTGAACTACCTGCTCGTTAGCCAAAACTGTCTGGCAGGAGGGGCACCAGTTGACTGCGGAATTCTTGCGATAGGCAAGCCCGCGCTTGTAGAACTCTAGAAACAGCCACTGGTTCCAGCGGTAGTAGATCTCGTCGGAGGTGACCAGGACGCGATCCCAGTCGAATGAGCAGGCGTAACGGCGCATCGATGCGCGCTGCTGCGCAATGTTGTCGTAGGTCCAGCCACGAGGGTCCAAGCCGCGCTTGATGGCGGCGTTTTCGGCAGGAAGGCCGAACGAGTCCCAACCGATTGGGTGCATCACGTTGTAGCCGCGCTGAACCCAGTAGCGAGAGATTACGTCACCGAGCGCGTAGGCCTCGGCATGGCCCATGTGCAGGTCGCCGGATGGGTAAGGAAACATGTCGAGAACATATTTCTTGGGGCGAGGATCGCCCTCGATTCCGGAGTTGAACGGCTTTAGGTCGTCCCAGACCGGCAACCAGCGTTCTTGAAGCGCAGCGATGTCATATTCGCTTTCGTGCTCGGTCATTTGCTCAACTCTTCGAAGTGTTTCAGGGACTCGTCAAGGTTACCAAGACCACGGGTCTTCGAGGCCAAGCGCGGTCAGCATTGCCTTTGCCTTCAGGTGGGTTTCTTCGAGCTCTTCCGAAGGAATCGAGTCTGAGGTTATTCCGCCGCCGATACCGATACGAACGCCACCCGGTTCGAAGACGATTGTTCGAATGACCATGCCTAGGTCGACCGAACCGTCAAAACCCAAATAACCGACGGCACCCGAATAAACCCCGCGCTCCCCCGATTCGAGCTCTCGAATTATCTCGATGGCTCGCAGTTTCGGAGCGCCGGTCATTGAGCCGCCCGGAAACGCTGCCCGAATAGCGTCAAGCTGACTCTTGTCTGCGCGAAGACGACCAACAACAGTGCTGACCAACTGGTGGACGGTCTTGTATGTCTCGACCTGGAACAGCTCGGGGACCCCGACCGTTTCGGGTTCACAAACCTGCCCGATGTCGTTTCTCATCAGATCGACGATCATCAGGTTCTCGGCTCGCTCCTTGAGGTTGCTAGCCAACTCTGCGGCGAGTTCGGAATCCTTGGCCGGATCCTCGTCGCGACGCCTGGTTCCCTTTATGGGTTTTGAAGAAACCCAGCCGTCGGCGCTCACGCGCAAGAACTGTTCCGGCGAGGTGCTCACAATCGCTCGTTCACCGAGCTTGAGGTAACTCGCGTATGGCGTGGGGTTCAGCGACCTCAGCCGCAGGAATGTTTCGAGCGAATCGGCCTCACCGCTAGCCGTTAGTTCGTTGGTTAGACAGAGCTGGTAGACATCCCCCGCCGCAATGTGTCGCTGAGCGGCCTCGATCAGTTGAAGGTAACGACTGGGCGAGTGTCGAAGCACCGGGTTCGTGATCGTCGAAGTTGAGTGTGAGTTGCGGTAGGCAGCGGTTTCGCCACCGACCAGGGCCAACCGAAGTAGTGCTGCCTGAAACCAGTGATCAAACTCGGCGCTTGTTGCAAACAGGCCGATAAACCAGATGTGCCGGTTCTCGTGGTCGAAAACTAGTGCACGATCAACGGCTAAAAACTCGTCGTGCCCTGACTCGTAGCCAAAGACACCGACTAAACCCGGACGAAAGGCGAACGGTAACTCGGCCTCAAATTCGCCAGGCTGCAGGGCAGAGAGGCTGCTCGGCGTGCCGGATCCGATCACGCTGAACCGATCGTGCACCGAATGCTCCCGGTCCAACCAAAACGCGTAGCGGTCGGTCGCGTGCAGCGTGATGAAGGCATCTGCAGGCGCGCTCCACCCGTCAAGCCGTTCACAGTAGAGCTGCACGGGAGCCTTTCGAATCGATTGGTAAAAACCGCGTTCCGCAGATAATAGATTATTACCGTGGATTTCGGTGAGTTTTACCTATACAAGAATGGCACTCTGGCGGCCATTTCCGAGCCTGCCGAGCAAGAAGTCGGCCTCGCGGTAGCCGATTCGTTACTGATCGAAAACGGCGCTACCCACGCAATCGAGCAACACAAGGAGCGTTTCACCTCGGGCGTTGCAATCGTTTCGCCCGAGCACCTCGAAGACCTACCATCGTTCTTCGAGCAGTCTTTTGCGCTGATTCCGAGAACCGGACGCTGGTGGCCAAGATTCGAACTTCACCTTGGCTCCGAATCACCAAGTCAGCTGTTTTTTAGGTTGCGCAAAGCGCCAGATCCCCTGGGTAAGTTGACGGTTTGGACCCTGCCAGAGCCAGACCCTCGAATCAACCCGAGCATCAAGGGCCCAGATCTCAGCCTCGGCCAACAGCTTCGTCGCAAGGCAAAGATGAACGGTGCCGACGAGGCAATCATCTTGAACTCCGAAGGTTACATTTCTGAAGGTGCACTGAGTTCGCTTCTTTGGTGGCGAGACGACGTCCTGTTTGCACCATCGGACGCGGTTCGTTGGCTACCAAGCGTCACTAGAAACCTGGTGCTTGAGATTGCGAAACAAAGCGGGTTTGAAGTCAGGCTCGTTCGAGCAAAGCCTTCGGAACTCATCGGTTGCGAAGTTTGGCTACTCAGCGCGTTGAACGGTATCCGCGAGGTCGAACACTGGATCGACCTGGGTGGCCCCTTGGCCAAGCCAAAGCATTTAGAGGCTTTCAACAAGCGTATGAGACTTTTCTCTCAGCAGATTTGAATGCGACACTTGACTCGTGACCGAATTCATCAGCTGGCTTTTTGCCTCAGTCCAATCGATTGAACCGATCACGCGCGACCTGATCGCCTTCGGTGCAATCTTTGCCGAAACCTCGCTGTTTCTCGGACTCATCGTTCCCGGTGACAGCGTGGTTTTGATTACCGCTTCGTCGGTTCACAACATTATCGATTTCATGGGGCTGATGCTCTTTGTGATTGCGGGTTCACTGGCTGGCGAATCGGTTGGATTCTGGATTGGGCGGGTCTTCGGCAAGCGAATTCGCGCGAGCTGGCTCGGCCAGAAGATCGGCGAGAAAAACTGGGAACTCGGCGACTCCTTCGTTCACAAGCGTGGCGGTGTGGCAGTCGCAATCTCGCGATTCATTCCAGTTCTGCACTCTCTCGTCCCAGTAATCGCCGGAATGACCAAGATGCGCTACCGCAGCTTCATTAGCTGGACTCTGGCCGCCTGCGCCCTTTGGTCTGGGGTTTACGTCTCACTCGGTTGGACCGCGGGCAACGCTTGGCAGTCGCTCGCCAAGGACGCCCAGTGGGGTGGCATCATTTTCGCAGCACTTCTGATCGTTGCAATCGTGGCCGGACACCTGGTCAAGACGCGTATCGAGAAGGCAGCCGAGAAGTTTGCCAAGGGCGGCAGCGAGAAAATCTAATGTGCGGTCGTTTTGTTGTAGCCAAGGCTGTTGGCGATATAGTCACCACCTTCGAAGTCGACGAAGTCATCGGCGAAATGCCTGCAATCTCTTATAACGTCGCCCCCACTCAGCAGGTTGCCATTGTGGTTGATCGCTCATTTGAAAAAGACGAGGACGGCGGCCCGGTTGGCGAACTAAGCAGGGAACTCCACTCGGCACGCTGGGGTCTTGTGCCTCGCTGGGCTAAAGGTGAGAGTGAAGGCGCTCCCCTGATCAACGGACGCATCGAGACCATTCTCGAAAAACCTTCTTTCAAGGATTCGGTGATTCGGCGTCGTTGCGTGATACCGGCTTCGGGTTACTACGAGTGGCAGGTGAAACCCGACGGCACCAAGCAACCCTTCTACATCAACGCGGGCGAGGGAATGTTTGCGCTGGCTGGCCTTTACGAGTGGTGGAAGAAGCCGGACGGCAGTTGGTTGCTCTCGACCACGACGCTAACCAAGGACTCGGCGCCAGAACTCGCCCACATTCACGACCGCAACCCGCTACTTTTGACTCCGGATACCTTCGAGGCCTGGCTTGATCCACACATAATCGGCGACCAGGAGCTTCTGGGGGCGATTTCGTCTGGTTCAGATGAAGTTGCCGCCGAAGCGCTTTTCACCCCCGTAGCGGCGAGGGTTGGCAAGGTTAGCGAAAACGATTCGAACCTGATTCTGCCCCTCTAAACCCACTCGATTTGCATTGTCGGCGGGAGTGCATACACTCTACATATTCGAACAAATGTTCGAATAACTCGGGAGGTATGAAAAGTGACACTGATCAATGATCGAGTGGAGGTTTCGGTCGACAAAACCGGCTCCCCCATCGGTTTCAGCTGGAAGGGCGGCCACTACCTGGTGAATTCAAAACCGGTGCGCTGGTTTGCCAGAAAACAGTGGTGGGTCGAATCGGCGAGGGTTCAACGCGGCATCGGAGCTGGCGTGCTCGAGGTAGAAATGTGGCGAATGATCGCCGCCGACCCAGCGAAGAAACAAAACCAATTCGAGCTCGTGCACGACGCAATGTTGGATGTCTGGCGTTTGGTGCGCGTCTACGAATAGATGTTCACTCACCTAAACGTAGCCTCAGCGTTCTCCGGGCACTACGGGGTTACCAGGCCAGAACTGCTTGTCGAGGCAGCCGCCTCGCAGGGTGCGTCGGCCCTAGCCATCACCGACCGAGATGGCCTCTACGGTGCGGTGAAACACATGGGGGCCTGCCTAAAGCTCGGAATCGATCCGATAGTTGGCGTCAATCTCGCCGTCAAAGATCTCGGTAGAGTCGTTGTCCTCGCCAAAGGCAACGATGGCGGAATCGGTTGGGCGGCCCTGTGCCACGTCGTTTCGGCGGCAGCCAAAAAGGGCAAACCGATATCGATCACCCGAGAAGAACTCGCCGAACTCGTGATTCGCGACGGACTCGCGCTTTGCACCGTGCTAATCGGCCAAGACACCGACTTCGGTTTCGCGGCAATCAACCGCGATCGCTCAACGGCAGCGGCAGCGCTGACCGAGTGGCGAAGATTCTTTGCGGCAAAAGGCGCCCTGGCGATCGAACTGACCAACCACCGCACAGAGCCAGAGAGCGCCGGGTCTTCGGCGGTTGCCTCGCGCATGTTGGCACTGGGTGACTCGATGGGGGTGCCGAGCGTTCTGACCAACGCGGTTCGCTACCTAAGCCCAGACGACGCACTGACAGCAGACGTGCTCGACTCGGCAAGGTTTCTCGAGCCACTCGGCTCGTTCACGCCGCAACCTAATGCGCAGGCCTGGCTGAAGCCACCCGCCTCGATGGTTTCGCTCGCCGTAGAAATCACCAACGATCGCGAGCGTGCCCAAAGACTACTAGAGGCGACCGAGGCCCTAGCCGACCGCTGCCGGTTGAACCCACCGAACGACTGCGGCTGGGGCAAACCGAAGACTCCCGAGAAATCGACCCTGGGCATCGAAGGTAACCCGTTCGAGGTGCTCTGGCAACGCGCCTACTCGGCGATTGATTGGCGCTACCCAAACATCAAAGAGCGCAGGTTGCTCGAGATTCGCAACCGCCTCGGCAAAGAGTTGGTCACCATCAACAAACTCGGCTTCGCCACCTACTTTCTAACCGTGGCCGACGTGGCCCAAATGATTCGCGACATGAAGATTCGCATCGCGGCCCGAGGCTCTGGGGCCGGCTCGCTAACCAACTATCTACTCGGCATCAGCGGGGTCGACCCGATCGAGCACGACCTGCTCTTCGAGAGATTTCTCTCGATCGAGCGCTCTAGCCTGCCCGATATCGACATCGACGTTGAATCCGCCAGGCGGCACGACATCTACCGAGCCATCTTCAGGCGCTACGGCTCTAACCGAGTGACTCTGCTGTCGATGCAATCCACCTACCGCGGGCGCGGAGCGATGCGCGACTCCGGGCTGGCCCTCGGCTTGGACGAAGATCAAATCGACGAAATTGCCGCAAACATGTGGCGTTTCAGCGCCCGCTCGTTCAGAAGCGCAATCGCGCAGAAGCCCGAGCTCGCGATGGTCGCCGAGGCTCTAGAAAAAGACCGAAAAATGAACCTGCTGGTCGACATCACCGAACGTCTCGACCGACTCCCCCGACACATCTCGATGCACCCCTGCGGCGTGATTCTCGGCGACGCCACCCTGCTAGATCTGACCCCGGTAGAAAAGAGCGGGCTCGGCCTACCGATGAGCCAGTTCGACAAAGACGACATGGACCCGATGGGCATGCTGAAGCTCGACGTTCTCGGTGTGCGCATGCAGAGCGCGATGGCCTACGCGGTTAGAGAGCTCGAGCGCGTCAAGGGTGAGGTCTTAGACCTCGACGCGATCGCCAAAGACGACGAGGCAACCTTCGCGAACATCAGAACCACCAACACGCTCGGAATCTTTCAGATCGAAAGCCCCGGCCAGCGCGAACTGACCGGCAAACACCAGCCGACCGAGTTCAACGACCTAACCATTCAGATTTCACTGTTTCGCCCAGGCCCGATGAAGGGCAACATGATTGCTCCTTACCTAGACGGGCGTCACGGCTTCGCGAAGGCCGAATACATGCACCCCGATCTCGAGCCGATTCTGCGTGAAACCTTCGGAGTGGTGATCTTTCACGAGCACGTGCTGCGCATTTTCGACAAGATGACCGGTTGCGGGTTGGCTAAGGCCGACGAGTTTCGCCGTTCGCTAGAAGACCCGCGGGTTTCGGCGTCAGTTGAACAGTTCTTCAGGCACCAGGCGGCGATTCGCGGTTACAGCCCGCTGGTGATCGAAAAGGTTTGGGAGATCCTGAAAAGCTTCTCGAGTTTTGGTTTCTGCAAGGCTCACGGAGCCGCCTTTGCCCTACCCACATACCAGAGCGCTTGGCTGAAGACCCACCACCCCACCGAGTTTCTGGCCGGGCTCTTCACTCACGACCCTGGCATGTACCCCCGAAGGCTGCTGGTCGCCGAAGCCAGAAGACTGGGCGTGAACCTGCTGCCGATAGACGTCAACCTCTCGACCGACGAGTATCTGGTCGAAACAAACGGCGTCAGGATGGCGCTGAGAGACGTTCAGGGAATGACCGAGGCAGAGCTCGAACGCATCATCGAAAACCGGCCATACAACGACGTGGCGGATTTCTACCGCAGGGCTAGGCCGTCTCGTCGCACGCTGGAACGATTAGCCACCGTGGGTGCCTTGGATTCGCTCGTGAACGGCACCGAATACAACCGAGGAGACATCCTCGCCCGAGTTCGCGAGCTCAACGCGATCGTCAAACGCCCGGTTGCCGACCCAAACCAGCCAATGCTCGACTTCGAACTTCTCGAGCGCCTACCGAAGGGCAACACCGCGCCAACCAAGAACGAAATCGTTGCCGCCGAGCTGGCGATCCTGAAGATGGACGTGACCGAGCACGCGCTCGAACAATATCGCCCGATGCTAGATGAGATGGGTGTGGTGCACTCGAGCGAACTCGTTGGCCTTAGAAACAAGTCCGAGGTGTTGGTGGCCGGCATTCGAGTGGCAACTCAGACTCCCCCGATGCGCTCCGGCAAACGCGTGGTATTCATTTCGCTAGACGACGGTTACGGCTGTTCGGATTCGACGTTCTTTGACGAAGCGCAGAACCGGTGCAGCCATATCCTGTTCAACAACCGAATTCTGATCATCGCCGGCAAGACCAGGCGCACCGGAGCCAACGGGGTGTCGATCATGGCCGAAAACGCCTGGGACGTTCGTGAGCTTTGGAGTCAGTGGAAGGCTAAGTCAGCCTAGAATCTCGGCGGTGCCCGAAAGCCCGACTCGGCTGGCGCCCGCGGCCACTAGAGCCTCAACCTGCTCCAAGGTGCGAATGCCACCAGAAGCCTTAACTCCAAGACGATCACCAACGGTGGCTCGCATGAGTGCGATGTTCTCAACCGTTGCACCCTCGGGCGCGAAACCCGTAGAGGTCTTAACAAAGTCGGCTCCGGCGGACTCCGACAGCTCGCAACCCTTCACAATCTGCTCTTTGCTTAGATACGCAGTCTCAAGAATCACCTTCACGCAGGTGGTGTCGTTTACCGCACGGGCGGCGTTTACGACCTGACGGATGTCGTCCTCTACGGCGACTAGGTCTCCAGAAAGCATCCAGCCAATGTTGATCACCATGTCGACCTCGTGAGCACCATTTCGAACAGCCTCAGCCGCCTCGAAGGCCTTTGATGTGGTGTCTGTCGTGCCGTGCGGGAACCCGATCACTGTGCAGACCTTGACGTCGGTGCCGGCAAGAAGCTTCGCGGCTAGTGAAACGTCGCTGGGCCGAATGCAGTAAGCGGCGGTTTGGTACTTGAGCGCTATCGCAGCGCCGTCCTTGACGTCTTGAACGGTTGAGGTCGGCTTTAGTACCGAATGGTCGATTAGCGAGGCTAGGTTCATGTTTGAAGTCTAAGTGAAACCAAAAAACCTCCCACTTGGGGAGGCCTTCGTTTTTTGGTGGACCTGAGGGGATTTGAACCCCTGACCCCCTGCATGCCATGCAGGTGCGCTACCAGCTGCGCCACAGGCCCGTTCGTCGCCTAAGCAACTTGTCTAGATTACTACAAAACCTAGGCCACTGCGGCTTCGAGTTTGACCACCGGGCAGTCTCCGTAGATTCGCTCGAGGGTGTAGTAAATGCGCTCTTCTTCGTGCATCACGTGGACGACGACATCGCCGAAATCGAGCAGGATCCAACGAGCGAGCGACTTACCCTCGCGACGCAGGGCCTTCACACCGATTTCTAGAAACTTTTCTTCAACGCCGTCGGCAATACCGGCTACCTGGCGTTCGGTTCTACCGGAAACCAGCACACAGACGTCGTTTAACGGCGTGATCGAGGTGACATCAAAGCCAACGATGTTCTCGGCAATCTTGTCGGATGCGGCGCTTGCGGCAATATTGGCGAGCTTGATGGCCTGTTTTGATGCTGTCATTGATTCCCTAATTAGAACTTGATTACACCGAGCCAATAGGCTGCGATGACTAACGCCCCGACTGTCACCATCAAAACTGAGGTGAAGCCCAGGAGAACGGTTTGCGACTCGCCACGTCGCCTTTTTATTGGCATTACGCTTTCGCGCGCCCGAGAATTCATGACGCCGCTTGCGCGGATTGGGGCAATCGCCGAGACATAGTTGCCGGTGAAGTCTTCCGAGAGTGAATCATCGGCCGCGTTGTCATCGGGCACCTGAACGATGGTGATGCTTCCGGTGGTCGGTTGAAGCGGGATTTCGATCGAACCGGTGAGGACAACCTCGCCGGTGTCGGTGAATATGGATCCTGCGGCCAGCGGGTCGCCGGGCACGACGGTGATCGAGTTAGTTTGCGGTTCGCGAACCAAGCTAGGTGAAATCTCAAACTCCACCGGCTGGGATTCTTCTTCGCCGGCGGTCAACTCCTCTTCGAGTTCTTCTTGATCGACAGTGTTTTGAAATATCTCTTCGAAAGATGACGGGACGACTGCCTCTTGGGCAGCTACCTCTTCAATCACGGCGGGTTCCGAAACCACGCCTTCGTTCATAGCGAGCCAAAGCTCGTAATCCTCGTCGCGGCTCATTTACTCACCACCGAGTAAAGCTCATGTTTTGCGATGTACTGAACCACGCCATCGGGCACCAGGTACCAAACCGGCTTGCCAGTAGCAACTCGCTGGCGCACGTCGGTGCTGCTGATCGAAAGCGCAGGAATCACCAATGTCTCGATCGCTCCACTGGGCACGTCTGGGATCACGAGCTTGTGTCCTGGTCGACTGACCGCGATGAAGTGAGCCAGCTCCCAAATCTTGTCGATGTCCTTCCAGGCCAGGATCTGCGCGACTGCGTCGGCGCCGGTTATGAAGAAGAGCTCCGCGTCTGGGTAGGCGGCCTTGATGTCGCGCAAGGTATCGATTGTGTAAGTGGGGCCTTCGCGGTCGATGTCGACTCGGCTAACGGTGAAGCTAGGGTTGGCTGCGGTTGCGATGACCGACATGAGGTAACGGTGTTCACCTTCGGTGACCTTGCCCTTTTGCCAAGGTTCACCGGTAGGAACGAAGATCACTTCGTCAAGTTTGAAAACCGACGAAACTTCGCTCGCGGCAACCAAGTGGCCGTGGTGAATAGGGTCAAAGGTGCCACCCATAACCCCAAGGCGAAATTTGCTCATCGAAAATTACCGCCTGAGCGGTTTAGTGGTGGCCCTTGTTGTCTTTGGTGTCTTTGTGGTCGTGACGGTTTGCAACGTCACGGAACGACCAGGTGACCAGACCCAAGAGCATGAAAACAGTGAAGGCAATCAGACCGAAAACGACCGTAGGGAACGGGTAGATTGAGGCGGCCTCGGTAGCGAGAATTCGTGTCATTGTTCTCCTTGTTGCTTCAAGAATAGCCTAGGCGCGGGTTTGACCGGCGCCTCTGACGATCCATTTCGTACTGGTTAGTTCTTGAAGACCCATTGGTCCGCGGGCGTGAAGCTTCTGAGTCGAGATTCCAACCTCTGCGCCAAAACCGAATTCACTGCCGTCGGTGAAGCGAGTTGCCGAGTTCACCATGACAACCGCCGAATCCACTTCTGCCAAAAAGCGCTCGGCGTTGGCGACGTCTTCGGTGATTATCGACTCGGTGTGATGAGTCGAATACTTGGCAATGTGAGCCAGTGCGGCGTCTAGGTCGGCGGCGACCTTCACGGCTAGATCGAGAGAGTAATACTCGGTTGACCAGTCTTCTTCAGTCGCTGGGACAGCAGCAGGAAAGATTTTGCGAGTGGCTTCGCAGCCGTGAATCGTGACACCGGAGTCGACAAGTTTTTGCAAAACAACCGGCAAAAGTCTTTCCGCGGCGGCCTCGTGGACCAGCAGGGTTTCCAGTGCGTTGCAAACCGACGGGCGCTGAGTCTTCGAATTGTGCACGATCTCTACCGACCAGTCGGTGCGAGCGGTCTCGTCTAAGAAAATATGGACTACGCCATCGCCGGTCTCGATGACCGGAACCTTCGATTCGGCAACCACCGCTTTGATCAGCGACGCGCTTCCTCTCGGAATCAGAACGTCAACGATTCCACGGGCCTGCATCATCTCAACCGCACCTTGGCGACCAAAGTCGTCGACGGTTTGCACGGCATCCGCTGGTAGTCCAACCGAAGCTAGTGCCTCCTGCAGAACAGAGACCAAGACGAGGTTGGTGTTCTCGGCTGCGGTTCCGCCGCGAAGAACTACTGCGTTGCCCGACTTGATGGCGAGAGCCGCGATGTCGATGGTCACGTTCGGGCGAGCTTCATAGATTGCACCGACAACGCCGAAAGGCACGCGTGTCTGAGAAATCACCAACCCGTTTGGCAGGGTTGAACCTCTTACCACCTGGCCAACTGGATCTGGCAGGTTTGCGATCTGGTTTACGGCGGCGGCGAGAGCCAGGATTCGAGTTTCGTCGAGGCTAAGGCGGTCCTGAAGCCCCGAACTCAAGCCCTCGGCGATGCCGCGTTCGATGTCCTTGCGATTTGCGGCGATTATTTGGTCGGCTCTTGCCGGCAAAAGTCGAGCGATCGAGTGCAGCGCCTCATTCTTAAGGAGTGTATTTGCCTGACCGAGCGCGCCAGAAGCCGCCTTGGCTAAGCGAAGCTTGTCGGTTGCGGTGGTCATGAGCCAACTTTACTTTCAAACCAGGTGCCAACGTCGTTACCGGCAAGCGCTTCGACAACTAGATCGGCGCTGGTTAGCAGCACCGGGATCCTATTGGAGTTTGCCAGCTTGGCGGCCGAAACCTTGGTTATCGCTCCCCCGGTGCCCACGCCCGAATCAGAACCGCCGATGACGATGCCTGAGAGGTCGTCGTCGAAGTCGACACTGTCGATCACCACGGCACCCTCGGTGCTAGGCGGCGCGGTGTAAAGAGCATCGATGTCGCTCAGAAGAATGAGAGCCTCCGCGTCAATCAGGATGGCAACCAGCGCGGCCAGTCTGTCGTTGTCGCCGAAGCGAATCTCTGCGGTTGCCACGGTGTCGTTCTCGTTAACGATTGGTAAAACGCGGAGTTCCAGTAGGCGCTCCATGGCGCGTTTGGCGTTGGCTCGGGTTTCTTCACCCTCGAGGTCGTCGGCGGTTAGCAGAACCTGACCGGCAATGATTCCGAAGCCGTCCAGGCTTGACTGGTAGCGAGCGATCAGACGGCTCTGACCAACCGAAGCCAGCGCTTGCGACGTGGCTAGGTCTTCTGGCTTCGATTCGATGTTTAGCAGTGGCATACCGGTTGCGATTGCACCAGAGGTGACCAAGATGACTTCAGTGCCCGAGCCGTGAGACTTCGCGATTGCAGCCACGAGAGGGCCGAGTTTCGAACCGGCTCCGCTGATCGAAGAAGAACCAACCTTCACCACAATGCGCTTTGCGCGTGGCAACTGACTTCTGTTCTCGATCATCTACTCACCGCCTTCAAGCTCGGACTCCACCGACCAAACTCCGGCCTTGCGTTCGACCTCGTCGGCCGCGCGGGCAGCCGATTTGGCATCCATGCGTTCTTTGTAACTTGCCCGACGATCGCTTGTGGTGCGGCGGTCGTTGGTGTCTAGTCTTGCATCGTAGCCGCGAGGGCCAGCAATCAACTCGCCTGCAGAGGCAATGGTTGGCTCCCAGTCGAAGACCACGGCGTTATCGCTTGCGCCAATAACCACGGTTGAGCCGGCAATAGCGCCAGCCTTGAAGAGTTGCTCCTCGATGCCTATCTTGGCAAGGCGGTCGCCAAGGTAACCAACCGCTTCTTCGTTTCCAAACATGGTTTGAGCAACCCAGCGCTCTGGCTTGGCACCGATTACTCGGAAGATTGCCTGTTCGCCCCACATCTCGCGGCGAATTTCAAAGTTGTTTTCGTCACGCTTCTTTTGCATGAGTTGAATACGAGGCTTAGGCGGCACCTGACCGAGTGACTTGCGGTGATCCGAAACCAGCGCGCCGAGCGCGAAGTTGAGTTCACGAAGACCCTCGTGGCTCACGGCAGAGATTTCGAAGACTCGGTAACCCCGCTCCTCGAAATCAGCCTTGACGAAGTCGGCAAGTTCTTTGCCGTCTGGCACGTCGATCTTGTTGAGCGCAATAAGTTGTGGACGCTGAGTCAGCGGCAACTGGCCCTCTGGAACCTGGTATTCGTCTAGCTCGTGAAGAATCTTGTCGAGGTCGCTGATTGGGTCACGGCCGGGTTCTAGGGTCGCGCAGTCGATTACGTGCAGCAAAGCGGCACAGCGTTCGACGTGACGCAAGAACTCGAGACCGAGCCCCTTTCCCTTGCTGGCGCCTTCGATGAGACCTGGTACGTCGGCGATCGTGAAGCGGGTGTCGCCGGCTTCAACTACACCGAGGTTTGGGTGCAGGGTCGTGAAAGGGTAATCGGCAATCTTCGGACGCGCGGCCGAAAGTGCGGCGATGAGGCTCGACTTGCCGGCGCTCGGGTAGCCAACAAGGGCTACGTCGGCGACTGTCTTGAGTTCGAGAGTGACCTCGCCAGCCCAACCCGGAACACCGAGCAGTGCGAAACCTGGCGCTTTGCGCTTCGAGCTCGCGAGAGCTGCGTTGCCCAAACCACCCTGGCCACCTTCGGCGACAACGAGCTCCATGCCCGCTTCGTCTAGGTCGGCAATCAACTTGCCGGTCGGGGTTTTTACGACAGTGCCAACCGGAACAGGGAGAGTTAGGTCTTCGCCGTGAGCTCCATTGCGAAAGTCGCCAGCGCCATCGGCGCCATCGCCACCGGCTCGGTACGAGCGGAAGTGATAGTCGAGAAGTGTGGTTACGCTCGGGTCGGCCACCAGGGTGATTGAGCCACCCTTGCCGCCATCGGCGCCGTCTGGGCCGGCCAGCGGCTTGAACTTTTCGCGCTTAACGGAAGCGCAGCCATCGCCACCGTTTCCGGCGCGCACATGGAGAGTCACTTGATCAACGAATGTAATCATCGAAACCTCCTTCTACCTGTGAAAACAGCAGAAGGCGAGCCCTCAGGCTCGCCTCCCACGGAAAATTTATGAACTAAGCAGCAACCACGTTTACGACGCGGCGGCCACCCTTGGTTCCGAACTCGACTGCGCCCGCTGCGAGAGCGAACAGAGTGTCGTCCTTTCCACGGCCGACGTTAACGCCGGGGTGAAAGTGAGTGCCGCGCTGACGGACGATGATCTCGCCTGCGCTTACAACCTGGCCGCCGAAACGCTTTACGCCTAGGCGCTGAGCGTTCGAGTCGCGACCATTTCTTGTGGAGCTAACACCTTTTTTGGATGCCATTTTCGGTCAGTCCTTTACTTGATCTCGGTGACCTGCACGCGGGTCAGTTCTGCGCGGAAGCCCAGACGACGCTTGTAGCCAGTCTTGTTCTTGTAGTGCTGGATCAAAATCTTTGGGCCACGTAGGTCGCCGAGCACCTGAGCGGTTACCTTGACCTTGGCCAAAACCTTCGAGTCGGTGGTGACCTTGTCGCCATCAACTAGCAACAGAGCGGGTAGCTCGATGTTGCCGTTGGCGTCGGCCTTGATACGGTCAAGCGTCACGATGGTGCCTACTGACACCTTTTCTTGACGGCCGCCGGCCTTAACTACTGCGTAAACCACGGTTTTACCCTTTGTTCATGGATTCGTCTGACCCACTAGATTGCGGGCAACAAGGTTCAACAATACCCTGTTACCACCAATCGGTCAAACGAATCGCTATTCGATTTCGGAAGGTGTTGCTGGAACCTCGCTCGTCACGCGACGTGACTTGCGACGACCTTGACCCGCCGCTACCGGTTCGGGTAGCGATTCGGTCAAAGATTCGAGTGTCGGAGTGCTGGCAGCTGCAATTTGGGCTACCAAAGTGTTGATCTGAACAGCGCTCTCGGCGGTGACAACCTTGGCAACTTCTTGCTTAGGCTGCTGGCTCTGCTGGTTCTTGTGACGCTGCTTGCCAGACTTCTCGCCCTTTGACTGCTGCTGATCTCCGCCACCGGAACGAGCCTTCATGTGCGGCTCGTGCTGCACGACAACGCCGCGACCGGCGCAAACCTCACACGCCTCGCTAAAGGTCTCTAGAAGCCCCATACCGAGCTTCTTTCGAGTCATTTGAACGAGTCCGAGCGATGTTACCTCGGCGACCTGGTGCTTGGTGCGGTCACGACTTAGGCATTCGACCAGACGACGAAGAACGAGGTCACGGTTTGACTCGAGGACCATATCGATGAAGTCGATGACGATGATTCCACCGATGTCGCGAAGGCGAAGCTGGCGAACCACTTCTTCGGCGGCTTCGAGGTTGTTCTTGGTAACGGTCTCTTCTAAGTTTCCGCCGCTACCGACAAACTTGCCGGTGTTGACGTCCACCACGGTCATCGCCTCGGTGCGGTCGATTACCAACGAACCACCAGATGGCAGGTAAACCTTGCGCTCTAGAGCCTTGGCGATCTGCTCCCCCACGCGGAATTCATCGAAGATGTCTTTTGAACCTTGGTGAATCTCGACGCGCTCCAGAAGGTCTGGCGCAACGCTCTGTAGGTAAGCGGTGATTGCCTCTTTGGCGTCGTCACCCGAGATGACCATCTTTTGGAAGTCCTCGTTGAAGACGTCTCGAACGATCTTGATCAGAAGGTCTGGCTCGCTGTGCAAGAGAACCGGGGCCTGCAGGGTTTCAACTCGGCGAGAAATTTCTTCCCACTGCATTTGCAAGCGCTGGACGTCTAGCGTTAGCTGCTCTTCGGAGGCACCCTCGGCTGCGGTGCGAACAATCACACCGGCGTCCTCGGGCAGGATCTCCTTCAAAATCTTCTTCAGTCGAACTCGCTCGCTGTCTGGCAGTTTGCGCGAAATTCCGTTCATGCTGCCGTTTGGCACATAAACCAGGTACCGGCCGGGTAGCGAGACCTGAGAGGTCAAGCGGGCACCCTTTTGACCGACGGGATCTTTGGTGATCTGAACTAGGACGGTGTCGCCAGACTTCAGTGCCAACTCGATGCGGCGTGGTTGGTTGCCGGTTTCGGCAAGCTCCCAGTCGACTTCGCCCGAGTAGAGAACGGCGTTGCGGCCGCGACCAATGTCGACGAAGGCTGCCTCCATGCTCGGTAGCACGTTTTGCACCTTGCCCAGGTAAACGTTGCCGATCAGAGAAGCTTCGGCGGCCTTGGCCACATAGTGCTCAACGAGAATTTTGTCTTCGAGAACACCGATCTGAATCTTGCCATCCTTCGAGCGAACGACCATGGTGCGGTCGACTGCTTCGCGGCGAGCGAGGAACTCGGATTCGGTTATTACGGTGCGGCGACGGCCGGCATCGCGACCGTCACGACGGCGCTGACGCTTTGCCTCTAGGCGAGTCGAGCCGCGGACCTTTTGCGGTTCGTTGCTAGGTTCTTTGGGCTCGCGCGGAGTGCGAACCTTGACGACTGCATTGGGTGGAAGATCGCCCGGTGCGTCTTCGCCCTCGCGGCGACGCGTGCGCTTGCGCAGGTGTGATTCGCCATCTTGGCTAGGTGCGTTGACGATGCGTCCGCGCTTAGGGTCAACGGTTGGGGTTGGTAGGTCGGGTGCCTGGAAGAGCAGCGAGGTTGCTGAAACGGCAACCGGGGCTGCGGCTTCTTCCTTTGGCTTGCGACTGCGAGTCGGCTTTTTCTCGACTACGGATTCAACCGCAGTCTCGACGACTGGCTCAACCTTTTTAGTGGTCTTGCGGGTCTTTGGCGCAGCTGTTTCTGCTGCTTCGTTCTTTTTCACCATTTTTGGTGTACTCCAAGCCGCCTTTAGGCTAGGCCACACACTCTAGCCCGAAGGCTTAAATTCACTGTTTCCGTTGTGGAAACAAAACCATAGTTCGAGTCATCATTTAGGGCCCTAGCTGCCGTTTGAGGTCTTACGCGTTCGCCTGAAGCTCGATAAAACTTTCGCTTGCGGCGTGTGGTGCCGTTCGCTTCTTCAAGTATGGCACTCAAATACCCAAAAGTCACCTCGGACGCGTGGGATACTTATTTTCGTGAGTACAGACGAACTAGTTACCAGCCCGGGTAAGCGCTTCGCGTTCACCCTGATCTGGACAGGAATCCTCGGCTGGTTTGCCGCATTTGGGCTCACCCTGGAGAAAATTCACCTCGCCGCCAACCCCAACGCGGCCCTTTCCTGCGATATCAACGTCTGGATCTCCTGTGCCAAAGTGATGGTCACTCCACAAGCCAGCGTCCTCGGGTTTCCGAACTCAATCATTGGGCTCGGTGCGTTCATATTTCCGATTGCCGTCGGTTTCGCGATTCTTGCCGGTGCGCAGTTCAAAGCTTGGTTTTGGCGCTGCTTCACTATCGGCGTCTCGATCGGATTCATGTTTGTCGTCTGGCTCTTTATCCAGACCAACTACGTGATCCACGCACTCTGCCCTTACTGCATGGTTGCCTGGGCTGCGATGATTCCGCTGTTCTGGCGAGTGATCACCTGGGCCGGAGCCGAGGGAGTCTTCGACGTGCCGGTGAAGAGTGTCAAATGGTTTGTGAACGCCAGCGAGTCAAGCTGGTTCTACGCGGCGATGACCGAATTGCTAGCGCTCGTGCTTATCGCGATTAGCTTCTGGCCGTTGATCACGACCGCCTTCAAGTAGAGCTAAAACCAGAGCGCGAGTTCGCGAGCAGCGGACTCCGCAGAATCAGAACCGTGAACTAGGTTTTGCTGCACCTTCAGACCCCAGTCGCGACCTAGGTCGCCACGAATTGTGCCAGGTGCGGCAACGGTTGGATCTGTTGCACCGGCAAGCGAACGGAAGCCTTCGATGACTCGGTTGCCCTCGACTCGCATGGCAACAACGCGGCCGGAGCCCATGAACTCAACCAGCGGCTCGAAGAACGGCTTGCCCTCGTGTTCGGCATAGTGGGCGACGAGTAGTTCGCGGCTCGCAGTCAAAGTCTTGATTTCGGCGACAACGTAACCCTTCGCCTCGATGCGTCCGATGATTTCGCCGATCAGGTTGCGGGCAACGCCGTCCGGCTTAACAAGTACGAGAGTCGATTCGGTCATTAGTTTTCTCCTAGTTGTTCATTCTTGCGTGCCAAGGCACGTTTTGCAGCATCGATAGTTGAGCCGGCGATCATCGCCCAGGTCCAAAGTCCGATAAAGATGATTGAAATGATCAGAAAGACATAGCCTGCCGGGTTCGTGATTATCGTGGCAATCGCCAAAAACAAGACAACTCCCTGGAGCGCAGAGCCGAACCAGTAACCGCCCTTAC
>CAFBNO010000014.1_pt1 | contig 18469 bp, 16 predicted proteins | sample 7269281 | NCBI WGS metagenome assembly CAFBNO01 (sample SAMEA6814098, study PRJEB35770) | freshwater metagenome | biome: Freshwater; feature: Freshwater reservoir; material: water | place: Czech Republic | collected 2017-05-23 | depth 30m m | reverse complement strand
TGCCAAAGCCAACCGGCGTGAACCAGGACGTTGTGCTTGTGGACCAGAGTGAGCTTCTTGCGGTCGCGATTGCTCGCGAGTTCGAAGGCGTAGCGAACTAGGCGCTCAACGCCGAAGGCGGTGTTGACGCTGACCTCGTTGGCGACCTCCTGAGGGGTGCCGACGCGAATCGCTCCACCGTTGCCGACGTATGGGCCCTCGGTGCCTTCACGCACGACCACGAAGTCGATGTTGCCGGCGTCGCGCAACGGGCTTTCGACGCCCTCGTAAAGCTTGCTCGGGCGCAGGTTCACGTAGTGGTCAAAAGTAAATCTAAGTTTTAGCAGCAGGTTGCGCTCGAGGACGCCCGAGGGAACCTGAGGATCGCCGATGGCACCCAAAAGAATGGCGTCGTGCTCTTTTAGAGCGGCAAGATCGGCGTCGGTGAGAGTCTCACCTGTGGCTAGGTAGCGCTTGGCACCGAGGTCAAACTCGGTTGTTTTGAACTCGACACCCGAACCAACCGTGACGCGGTTGATTGCCTCTAGTGCGATTGCGGTGACCTCCGGCCCGATGCCGTCTCCGCCAATTACTGCGATCTTGTATTCACGCGTCAAAATAGTGCTCCCAAACAGTGCTTGAACACAACTTTAGTCGCCAAAATATCCGACGACCTAAGCAGCGTCTCAGCCTTTGGCGATACCCGTGAGCCAAAACACGTCAGAGGTTTGATGAATACAACTTACTTGACCGCTTAGCTGAACCCCCTCAGCTACCGAACCCAGCCAGCCGCCGACCATAATTTCTCTCTCAATCGGCCAAAGAGCACCTTCACTAGCCGCATCCGGAATTTGCAGAACCACCACTGGATAACTGCGCCCCTGCTCTCGGGTGAATGTCCAGGTTAGGCAACCTTCAGTCGTTCGATGCAGTACCCCCCTAGCGGCAATATCTAGTGTCCCTTGCCCCTCCTGAAGCATTGAAAAAGCAGAAGCAGGTGAGACATAATCAGACTTCGCTGGGACTACAGCAGCAGAATTCGGATGAACTTGGGGCATTTCCTGGCCATTTTTATGCTTTAACAATGGAGGCATTTTCGCTGTTGGGGCGGCATTTCGATTGCCAATTCCACTATTTTCGGGCTGGAACGGCTGCTGATCTTGCTCTTGTCTAATCGCACCAAGACGAATTTCCGATAACACTGCGTCATTATGCAAAAGAATCAGGGAAAGAACCAACGACGTAAGGCCGATTCCAACGAATCGTACTGCGACTTTATTCATTCAGATTCCTGCCTTATTGCATCCCTGCAAAGATGTAATCGATGTTGAGAATATTGGCGGCACTCAACACAGTGAAAGCGGATCGCAGGACACCTTGATAAAGGAAGGTTCCAGTGTGCGATCCGAGTGCAGTCTTGCTAGTTGCGTTCGTGTACCAAGGCCCTCCGGAATCACCCGGAGCACTCACCATCGACTGCGTTACCGCTAGTGACTTGCAGGTCAATCCACTAGTGTAGGTAACTTTCTGATTTAAGAGAATGACCTTGGTGCAGCTCTTGCCAGAGCCGATTCCAAAGTGGCACACTTGCTCATTTAGACGAGGGTCCCGACCTCCAATAATCGGTTCAACTATGCCGTTAGGGGTGATTGGTGGCACGATATCTCCAGCTGTTTTTGCATACCCGTTCGAAGTCCCCATGACATAAACGAAGGCAACGTCTAATTCTGGATCTGGAGAAACCACATGCCCTGTGACCCATGTTGACCCATAAGCAAAATATTCCCAACTAAAGATGCAGTGTCTTGCGGTTAGAACTCCCAACTGGCCATCTATGTAGCCCATAAATGCGCCTGTGCATTCGCCGTCTAGGTCCCATCCGCCGAGAACATTGGATTCAAGTTGATTTGTTTGGGGTTCTATTTCGAAAGTTATCGGCACACTCAAGGAAAGTTCACGCACAAGCTTGTGAACTTCGGCCGAATCGGCCTGATCGCATTCCACCAATATTTCTCTGTAATCCGAGCCTGGACCTACCGTTGTTGCTAATTTGTTGCCAGCAAATATGCCACTCAATTCCGTTGTTATTGATTCAACATCATTTTTGGATAGTGCCGCAGGGTCCAAAATCACCCGGTAGTTGGATAATCCGATCGTTTCGTTCGAGCCTGTAAAAACATAACTTTGAAATACTGCCTCAGGCGAGCCATCATCTGAAACCTGCAAGTGTGAAAATCCTTGTAGCGCCTCAATCTGGGAATCACTAAACGTACTCACGTCAGCAATCCCTAAATCTGCCGCGAAAGCGTTAGGAGCCGACATTCCCATAACAAGGAAGAATCCCAAAACAAAGCCGATTAACTTACCCAAAGTTTCCCCCATTTTTACGAACAAATCAAAACTCTTTTGGTTCAAACTTTAGTCAATGCACTATGGCATTTTCCTTTGTTTAGCCAAGTATTTCGATAATATTTTTTGCAAACATAACCGCGGTGACGCTCGGCTTCAAACCTTCGCGGGTTTGAATCTGGCCATCACGGTTTCGGCAGTCGAGAACTTCGAAACCCTCCCCCGCCAAATACTCGGCGAGGAGCTCGGGATTTGGCAAAACCTCGGTGTCGCGAGGCCCGCCAAATGACTGCTCGAGGTTGTCTCGCGAATGCCAAACGCCCAACAGGTGACCGCCGGGTTTTATGTTGCTAGCTACCCGTTTGATTGCGGTCTTGAGATCGGCTTGGTTGATCTGCAGGTAAGCGATCACCGCGAGATCGACGGGGGTTTCGTTCGGTTCAAAGTCGAGGGCCGAGGAGCAGTTGGTGTCGACGAATCCGGCGACGCCTTCTTCTTCGGCAAAGCTGAGGCACTTGTCGAGGGCCTTCTGCGAGAAGTCGATGTTCTCCACTCGCCAGCCCTGCTGGGCTAACCAGACTGTGTTTCGGCCCTCGCCGCCGGCAACGTCCATGGCGGTTCCGGGGGTTAGTGGTTCGCAATACTCTTTGACGAACCGGTTCACGAGCTTGGTGTAAACGTATTCGTCGGTCTCGTATTTGGCGTCCCAGTATTTTGCGTCCATGATGCAATTACACTTTAAGAAACCCGAGAGGACCCCATGGCTACCGAAGTAACCCTTGACGAATTAGAAGACGCAATCAAGCGCGGTTTCTATGTTTTAGACGTTCGTGAGCAGAGTGAATGGGACGAAGGTCACGTGCCAGGGGCCAAGTTGATCCCGCTGGGCCAGCTTCAGGAGCGTGTCGGCGAGATCGACGACGCAACCCGAGTATTCGTGATCTGCCGCTCGGGATCGCGCTCGCTGCAGGGCGCAGACATTCTCGAAGACAACGGCATCGACTCGGTTTCGGTTGCCGGCGGAACCATGGGCTGGATCAACTCCGGCCGCGAAGTAATCGTCGACTAAGCGATAGTTACGCTAATGGCCTTCATGACGTCGGCCTCGATAGCCACCCGCACCTGCTCCAAAACCTCTGGGGCAACCGGTGAATCCACGGTAATAACCGAAAGCGCCTTGCCACCTTTTTGCTGACGGGCAATCTGCATTGCCGCGATGTTAATCTTTGCCTCTGCAAACGCCTTGCCGTAGATGGCAACGATGCCTGGGCGGTCGGTGTAAACCATCAGCACGAGGTTTTCGGCCATGGCCAACTCGACCTCGTAACCGTTGACTGCCACAATCTTCTGGTGAAGCTTCGGCCCAATCACGGTGCCCGAAACCGAAGCGATTGTGCCGTCCGAATGAATCGCCTTGATGCTGGTGACGTTTCGGTATTCGTCGCTCTTGGTGTCCTGAGTAAGCCGAACATCCACCCCGCGCTGTTCGGCGAGTAGCGGAGCGTTCACATAGGAAACCTGGTCGGTGACCTGGTTCTGATAAAAGCCCTTCAGGCCGGCAAGCTTTAGCACCGAGACGTCGTGGACGGCGATCTCACCGTGGACTTCGACCTCGATGGCGGTGACGTTGCCACCCGAGATACCGAAGAGCACCTGACCCATGTTTTCCATCAGCGAGATGCCGGGCTTCACGGAAGCATCGATGTTGCCACCGGCGACATTCACCGCGTCGGGCACGAGGTCTCCAGCCAGAGCTAGGCGAACCGACTTCGCCACCGAGACACCGGCTTTTTCTTGAGCCTCATCTGTCGAAGCACCGAGGTGCGGGGTGACCACGATGTTGTCTAGGGTCAGCAGCGGGCTGTCCTTCGGGGGCTCCGATACAAATACGTCCAAGCCGGCACCGGCGATGCGCTTGGTCTTGAGGGCCTCGTAAAGCGCGGCTTCGTCGATGATTCCACCGCGCGAAGCGTTGACGATGCGAAGGTTCGGCTTCGCCTTGGCAAACTGGTCGGTCGAGATCATGCCGGTGGTCTCAGGCGTCTTGGGAATGTGAATGGTGATGAAGTCTGAGCGCTCCATGACTTCGTCGAGGGTGGCTAGCTCAACTCCGATTTGCTCGGCGCGCACCGCTGTGACGTAAGGGTCATAACCGATCAGCTTGGTGCCGAAACCGGCTAGACGCTCGGCAACCAATGCACCGATTCGGCCGAGTCCGATGATGCCGATGGTCTTCTCATACAGCTCGACGCCGGTGAACTGTGAGCGCTTCCAGGCTCCAGCCTTCAGCGACTCGTTTGCCTCGGGAATGAATCGGGCGGTAGAAAAGATGAGTCCGATGGCCAGTTCGGCAGCCGAGATGACGTTTGAGGTTGGCGCGTTTACCACCATGACGCCGGCCGCGGTTGCCGCCTTGATGTCCACGTTGTCGAGGCCGACACCCGCGCGAGCAACAACCTTGAGTTTTGGAGCGGCTGCGATTGCCTCCGCGTCAACCTGGGTTGCCGAGCGGACGAGAATGGCGTCTGCGTTAGCCAGGGCCTTGAGGAGCGCCGGGCGGTCGGTGCCGTCGACATTTATCACGTCGAAATCGGGACCTAGGGCATCAACGGTTGCAGGAGAAAGTTCTTCTGCGATCAAAACGATTGGCTTAGACAAAACGCATCCTTAGTTTTTGGGGGTTTTGGCTGCTACTCCGGAGCCTGTCTAAATCGTATCCACGAGTCCGAAAGACAAAACTATTTGTTATTTCAATAAATGTAAGTTATCTTTCAAATTGTGAAACCATCTCCGGCTGCCTTGTCACCACTGCTCAAGAGCGACGCTCAAGGGCTGATTTTGGCGCAGCTTTTCATGAACCCGTCCGACGGCTATTCGATCAGCGACCTGGCCAGGTTTGCCAAAGTCAGCGTGCCAACCGCGATGCGCGAAGTCGATCGGCTACTCGACTCCAGACTGGTCACCCAAAAAACCTTTGGGCGAGCCCGGCTGATCCAGGTGAATTCGAAGCACCTGCTCCACGACGCGATCAAGCAAATAGTCTCCTACTCATATGGCCCGCTAGCCGTGCTCCCCTCGGCGCTGTATTCGGTGGACGGACTCGAACGAGCTTTCATCTATGGGCCATACGCCGCCCACCTGAGGCACGAACTCGGGCCCGACCTTCACGAGGTAGACCTACTCCTGGTTGGTTACATGAATCGCATCGAGGCGTCAAAGGCCGCCGAGCGCGTCGAGGGGTATCTGGGAAGAGCTGTGAACGTGCAGTTCGTCGGCGCCAGTGAATGGCAAAAGGGCGAGACCGACTTCGTGAAAGAAGTGCAATCCCGCCCTCTTGTAGAGCTTGAGCTATGTACTTAGCCGATTAGGCGTCGAACGCCGGTGACCTCGCCCTTGACCTCGGTGAATTCCTTGGCCGCTTGCTTGTCGACGAAATGAACCTTCGTGTCGATTGTCGCCAGGCGAGCTGATAGGTCGTCCAAGTATTTCTTGAAGAAATCGTCGAAGACATTCAGCTTCTTATTGCTCATCTGTTGAATGTAACCGCGACCGAGGGTTAGCTCTGGTGCAGAGGTTAGCTCGTCAAGCTTCAAGTTATTTTTGGTGAACCAGTTGTGCAGTCTCTGCTTTTGGATCTGGGCAAAGTCATTGAGTTCGTTTCCGAAGGTTCGCACCTGCGTGCTATTGCCGTTGTTGACAGCGTAGCGAGCGGCCGCCATCAACTGAATGTCGAGGTCGTAAACGGCTTTTACCTCAGCCCCGGTCGCCTTCACCTGATCTGATGGGCCTGGCTTGTAGTTCACGAGAGCTAGCCCGCCGAAGACGGTTAGTAACGCGACAACCAAAAATGCGATCAGAATTCGCCATTGCTTCTTATTCACTGCAGTACTCCAGACGTTGAGCTAAGCCCTAGCTCCTAAATATACCCTCAAAGAGAACAGCTAGATCGAAGGGGAATCCCAGATTTCAAGCTGGATGCCGTCGGGGTCGCGTAGGTAGGCCCAGCGCGATCCCGCCAGTTCGCCTTCGGTCAGGGTAACTGGCGGCGCGTTGAAAACGGCTCCGCGAGCGAGCAAAGTTTCATAGGCAGAATCCATGTCGTCAATCTGAATGCAGATGTGGGTGGCGCCAACGTCCCCATTTTTTAGGTCGAAATCTTTACCGCGCGGGTTGTGATATTCGAGAAATTCAATGCGGGTTCCGCCGATCTCGATCATTGAGAAAGAAAGTTCCGCGCCTTCGACTTGAACCGCGTCTGAGAGTTCTTGCCCTTGCCCATGATTGACCGGCCCAGGCTTTAGGTCGAACATTTTCGAGTACCACTCGAATGAGCGTTTCATGTCGCGCACTGTAATGCCGATGTGGTGGACACCTTGGACTTTGAATGACATTTGAATTCGACCTTCCAACCTAGTTTTCACTCTCAGTCAACAGTATTGGCTCAATGTTCAGAGTCGTGCTCCATAACAGTTTGAAAACGTTTGACTGACAAATTATTTGGCGGGACCTCTGACACCTAGTGAACAAGCGGAAATTAGGCAGAAACGCCAACCGAGTTCAAAGGCGGTGGTAAAACCCTTTTGTTGATTCCGCCGAAAATGTTCATCTAGACTAAACACTCAAAGGTTGGCTCGAAATGAGCGCGGACGTGTCTAGGAGGACATGGTGGAAGCGAGAATGGCTGGTCGCACGGTGGTTGTCACCGGTGGCGCATCGGGCATCGGTGCCGGAATCGCCATGGCCCTCGCGAAAGAGGGCGCAAACGTAGTTATAGCCGACCTAAACCTCGAAGCCGCAAGCGAGCAGGCAGAGCTGATTCAAAGAGCGGGTGGACAGGCGATTGCTTCGCGAGTCGACGTGGTCGATCGCGATTCGGTAGCCGCGGGTATTGCACTTGCCGTCGCCACCTATGGAAAACTCGACTGCTATTTCAACAACGCTGGGTTTAATAAGCCAATGAAGTTTCTTGACGTGACCGAAGAGAACTTCGACGCGATCATGAAAGTGAATGTCTGGGGCGTGCTGGTCGGAACCCAAGAGGCGGCCAAGCAGTTCATAAGTCAAGGCACGCCAGGCAAGGTCGTAAACACGGCTTCGATTGCTGGCCGCACCGGCTTCCCAAGTTTTGCGCCTTACAGCGCGTCCAAGGCTTCTGTGATTTCGCTCACCCAAGCAGCAGCCAGAGCTCTCGCGGAATATAAAATTACCGTCAATGCCTTTTCGCCTGGCGTTGTATCGACACCGCTTTGGAAGACGCTTGACAAGGACCTGGAAGAAATTGGCGAGGGTGACAAGGGGTTTGATTCGATGTCTGCCGGAATCCTGTTGGGGCGACCTGCGGAGCCCGAAGACATCGCACCAACCGCACTATTTCTGGCTAGTAGCGATTCGGACTACATAACCGGACAGACGATGGCAATCGACGGAGGAATGATCCTGGTTTAGCCGGGTGAGTTCATAAGGAAAGGTACAAAATGACAACCGCAACTTTCGGCACCAACCAGGTGGACTGGGAACAGCGATTAGATTTTGACAAGCTGCGCTCCGAGCGTCTCGCCAAACTGAAGGCTGAGTTGGCTAAGTCAGATGTCGGTGCCCTCCTCGCCTTCGACTTCGCCAACATTCGATACATGTCATCGACTCACATCGGCACCTGGGCCATCGACAAGGCGATTCGCTTCGCGCTGGTCACTCGCAATTCAGACCCGATCGTTTGGGACTTCGGTTCGGCCGCGAAGCACCACAAGCTTTACAACCCGTGGTTAGACACCACGACTGCCGAGGCCGACGCAGACCCGCATGCTCCACATCACGGAGCCGTCCGTCCTCGCGCCGAGTCCGGTGCCCGAGCCGGCATCTCGACACTTCGCGGAGCTTTCAACCCGGACGCTGGGATCGCCGACGAAGTCGCCGCCAAGATCAAGCGAGAGCTCGAAAAGTTTGGTTTGCTAAATGAACCTCTCGGCATCGACATTGTCGAGTTGCCGATTCTGTTCGCACTGCAACGTGCCGGGATCACCGTCGTCGACGGCCAGCAGGTGTTCCTAAACGCACGCGCAATCAAGACCGGTGAAGAAATCGGACTCTTGACTCAAGCGGCTTCGATGGTTGATGCCGCCTACGAGAAGCTCTACGAGTTCCTTCGTCCCGGAGTTAGAGAAAACGAGGCCGTTGGCCTAGTTTCAAAGGTTCTCTACGACCTCGGCTCAGAATACGTCGAAGGTGTCAACGCGATCTCTGGTGAACGCTGCTCGCCTCACCCTCACGTTTACTCTGACCGCCTGATTCGCCCGGGCGACCCGGCCTTCTTCGACATCCTGCACAGTTACCAGGGTTACCGAACCTGCTACTACCGCACCTTTGCGGTTGGCTCAGCAAGCAGTGCCCAGCACGATGCCTACAAGCGTGCCCGTGAATATATGGATCGAGCAATCGCCTTGGTTCGCCCAGGTGCCACCACGGCGGACATTGTTGCTGTTTGGCCAAAGGCAGAAGAGTTCGGTTTCCCAGATGAAGAAGCCGCCTTCGCTCTGCAGTATGGGCACGGCGTTGGTTTGTCGATTTGGGAAAAGCCGATTTTCTCTCGCCTAGTTTCGTTCGATCACCCAGAGGTTCTCAAGGAAGGTATGGTTTTCGCTCTCGAAACCTACTGGCCTTCGGCCGATGGATGGGGAGCAGCCCGAATCGAAGAGGAATTGGTTGTCACAGCTACCGGCTGCCAGGTCATCACCAAGTTCCCGGCCGAGGACCTTCTTGTCGCCGGTCAGCGTTACTACTCTGTCGGTGGCCCACTCCCGCTAGAGCGTGATTCTCAATCGCACCTGAACACCGTTGCGGGTCGCGGCGGAAAGTAACCAAAATGATTCCCCAGATGATTGCCGCGGTTTTTCACGGAAGTGGCGATGTCCGTGTTGAGAAACTGGCAATACCAACACCCGTTGAAGGAGAAGTCCTTCTAAAAATATTGCGTTCGGGGATCTGCGGAACAGACGCCTCGGAATACAAATCGGGGCCAAAGATCTTTCCGGTACTCAACCGACACCCTCAGAGTGGACATCAGGGGCCAATGGTGCTCGGGCACGAATTTATTGGCGAAATCGTGGGTGAGGTTGATGACTCGAGTGACTTTAAGTCGGGCGATCTCGTAGCCTCCGGAGCCGGAATTAGCTGCGGTAAATGCTCGCGTTGCCAGGAGGGCCGAACAAACCTCTGTGCCAACTACGTAACCCTGGGGTTGAACCGTGATGGCGGGCTCGCAGAATACGTGGCCGTGCCCACAAGCACTCTGGTTAGGATTCCCGCGGGCATGTCACTGGATGCCGCAGGGATATCACAACCGCTCGCTGTTGGCCTCCACGCCGCTCGCCGGTCAAATGTGCGCAGTGGCGACAAGGTCCTCCTGATTGGATCTGGTGCAATCGGCACATTCGTCCTCATCGGTCTAAAGCACCTCTTTGATGCCGAAGTTGTCGTCCTAGATTTTGCAGGAAGTCGGCTCGATCGTGCTGCTCGCCTCGGGGCCGATCGCACCGTAGTGGTTGGTCCAAATGCGACACAAGAAATCAAGGAGCTATTTGGCGCAGGCGGAATCGATGTAATCATCGAAGCAAGCGGAGCACCCGGCCAACTGCAGTTCGCTATCGAAATGGTGAAGCGCGGCGGAACAATTCTTCAGGTAGGTCTGCCTACAACTGCTCAAGAAATAGACGTGCACAAGCTTGTAATGAACGAGATCGATATTCGCACCACGCTTGCCCACGTTTGTGGTGAAGACCTAGCTGTTTCACTAGAGATATTGTCGTCAAGCACATTGGCGGCTGAGCTAATCGAAGGCGTTTACCCGCTGACAGAAATAGCCCACCAGTTAGATCTTCTCAGTAGTGGCAAGATTCAGGGCAAAGTCTTATTCGATCCAACGATTTGAAATAGTAAACAAGAAATAAGGAGCAAAAATGAAGGCAGCAATTTTTTACGGAGCCAAGGACATTCGTGTCGAGGACGTAGCCGAGCCGCAAAGCGTTGGCCCAGGCGAGGTCAGGCTCAAGCCCTTCTGGTGCGGAATCTGCGGTACCGACGTGCACGAGTACGCAATGGGTCCAATTGTTATTCCCTCAAAGCCTCATAAGTTAAACGGCTCAATTCTTCCCCAAATTCTCGGTCATGAATTCTCGGCAGAGGTGTTGGAGCTTGGCAAAGGCGTCACCAACGTCAAGGTTGGCGACCGCGTTTCGGTTATGCCATTGCTTTCCTGCGGTTTCTGCTACTTCTGCGCCCGAGGTGACAACCACCTGTGCACATCGATGGCTTGCATCGGCCTAAGTTGCGAGTGGGGCGGCATCGCCGAACAGGCCGTTGTTCCGGCCGCCAACGTCTTCAAGTTGCACGACTCCGTTTCAGACGTGGCTGGCGCGTTAGTCGAGCCAACAGCCGTTGCCGCCTACGGCGTTGACCGCGGAAACGTTCGCCCTGGAGATACGATCCTGATCACTGGCGCCGGCCCAATCGGTGCTTTGGCTACCCTTTACGCCGAAAACCTAGGCGCGCGCGTTTTCGTTTCTGAGCTGAACCCAAATCGCAAACGCCTAATCGACGAGCTAGGTGTAGCGACGCTACTCGACCCGACCACGGACGACGTCATCGCTGTCCTAAAGGAAGCAACCGGCGGAATCGGTGTCGACGCAGTAATCGAATGCTCGGGCAACGAGCGGGCATTGCAAACCGCAATCAAGGCAGTTCGCTCGGGCGGCTACGTCGTTCAGACTGGCCTGCACACCAAGCCGGCGTCGATAGAGCCGATGGAACTCGCAGAGCGCGAGATTACCTACACGGGAACCTGGTGCTACCCGGTCACCGACTGGCCTCGCATCATCGAACTCATTGGCCGACGCGGGTTACCGGTTGAGAAGGTAGTTAGTTCGCAAATTGCCATGGACGATATCGTCGGCAAGGGATTCGAAGAACTTGTTTCACCAACCGGTATCGAAACCAAAGTCCTAGTTAGGGGTTACTAATCATGAAAGCACTCCAATTCGCTTCAGAAGGCGTTGCGAAAATAAGCGAACTTGAAATTCCCGAAATCGGTGATGACGAAGTTCTCATTGCGTCACGAGCCGTTGGTGTCTGCCACTCGGATATTGAGCTGCTCGAAGGGCGATACATAATTCCCTTCAGCTACCCGATTATTCCTGGCCACGAATGGTCAGGCGAAGTGATGCGTGTTGGCTCTAAGGTCACCAGTTTCAAAAAGGGAGACCACGTGGTTGGCGATTGCGTCATCGGCGAAGAGCACTTCGGCTTTTCGATCAGCGGAGCCGCCGCCGAGTTCTTCATCACCAAAGATTCCTGGCTGCACAAGATCCCAAACAACATTTCGTGGAATAACGGAGCGCTAGTCGAGCCCTTCAGTGTTGCCTACTACGCGCTGATGCGCGCTGGCAATGTGAATGCGAGCGACACCCTGGTGGTTTTGGGTGCCGGCCCAATCGGCCTAGCCGTAACCGCGGCAGCAAAGGCGCTCGGAGCCCGCACAATAGTTGTCGAACCAGTCGACTTCAGACAAAAGGCTGCCCGCGAACTAGGCGCTGACATCGTCTGCTCACCTGACGAGATCAAAGACGTTCTACACAAGGACACTGATGGTCGCGGCGCTAACGTAGTTGTCGAAGCAACGGGTAGGCCAGATGTAATGGCCACCGCACTCGAACTCGCCGGCTTTAAGGCCAGAGTTGCCTACATTGGCATCGACGTTGGTAAGTCGGCTCCCGCTCAACTAGGGCTAATTCAGTCGAAAGAGTTGACCATCACCGGATCCATTGGTTCGCCTGGCGTTTGGGAAGAAACCATTCGCTTTATGTCGAACAAAAACATCGACTTGTCACCCTTGGTAACCGCTCGGTTCACTGTAGACCAGGCGCTTGGCGCGGTGGAGGCAGCTCAGCGCCCAATGGAGAACATCAAGGCGCACATCGAATTCGACGCAACACTCTAGAAGTCAAGAGAAAAGCGGGGCTGCCAAGTCGGCAGCCCCGCTTTTTTATCTCAATCCCACTAACCCTTGGGCAGAATGTTTGCGTCTCGGTAGGCCTGAACGTTTGCGAAGAAACTCTTAGGGCTTGAACGGAAGTTCAAGAAACCTGCCTCGCGAGACTTGGTCATATCTGTGAAGCACTCAATTTGGCGACCAAGGTCGCTATCGCTGTGCCACCATGATGCCAACTTGGTCACATCACTAACCGCCAGACCGTGCTTTTTAGCTATGTCTTCCCAAACCCCCGCAGTGTCTTTCATCTGTTCCTCGAGCGGCTGGAAGTGCTCGGCCTTTGGCCCCTCAAAAGCCACGCCGAAATGCTGGGCAATTTGAGGCCATAGCCAGCGCCAGCGGAAGGTGTCTCCGTTGGCAATGTTGAAGGCCTGGTTTTCACCGGCTTTGTTCGTCGAGGCCCAAACCAATTGTTCTCCGAGGAGATCGGCGTCCGTGACATCAACAACGCCGTTCCAAGCCTGAGTGGAACCAGGGAAAATGAATGGTTTTCCGAGAGCTTTCTGGATTTCGGCGTAAACCGAAAGCGTGAGCACCATGTTCATGGCGTTGTCGACCGCAAAACCAAAGATGGTGTGCGAACGGTGCACGCTCCAGGTGAAGCCCTGTCGCTTAGCGGCAGAAAAGAGTTCGTCCTCTTGGGTGTAATAGAAGTTTGGTACGTCGAGACGAGGCTCGTCTTCGTGGAATGGCGTCTCGGCCATCACGGCGTTGGCGTAGTTGTCGAATGGGCCAAGGTAATGCTTGAGCCCGGTCTGAAGTGCAACGTGACGGACTCCACCATCTGGCTCGAGGGCGGCGAGAAGGTTTCGAATCGTGGCACCGTTGACCTCGATGTTCTCTGCCTCAGAGTCCTTTTTGATCCAGGCAGTCATGAAGACAATTTCTGGCTTCAAACCAGCTAGCGCGACCTTGACGCCTTCGGCGTCGAGAAGGTCTGCTTGGATGTGCTGCACTCCGGCCGGAAGACCTTCAGTGCGTCGTGACAGCCCGAAAACATCCCAGCCATCCTTGACTAGTTGTTTCGCGATTACCTGACCAGAAATGCCGGTCACTCCGACGATCAGAGCGCGGCGACCGTTTGTTGTACTCATTTCGAATATCTCCGTTTCAGCAGTGGTGTTCACTTGAGTTGAACATTACCAACAAATTCCTGGTTAATTTTGATCAGGGAAATGCAGATTTCAAGAGAATTGTTTGACCTCGAATCCAGCCACCCCAATGTGCCACCAGGGTTGCTGCGAACGTCGCAAAAACGCCTAAAAACAAGGGGTTACAGAGGAGAAGCAGCACCGAGAATTCACCTAAAAGACTGTCTTAGGCAACAACCGAGAACGTTTCGTTCACAGAAATGTCGCTTAATCGTTATCGTAAGTGGTTCTAAACGCTGTTGGCGTTTCATAAAGTTGGACTCAACACGGTGGTTAACATTTTCACGAAAGACCCACCAAGGAGAACAAATGGCTTTTAGAAGTGCCGCCACCCTCGCTAAGAGCTCGCGCCTTCACGTTTCCAAGGGGCTTTTGACCGTCTTGGTTTCGACCGTCATTTTGTTTGCTCTTAGCGCGGCCGTTGCCCCAACCAGCGTCGCCTTTGGCCCATTGCACAGCATGCTCCCCTACGCATCGATACTTGCAATTGTCGGGCTTGGTCAGATGCTAGTTATCCAACAAGCGGGAATCGATCTTTCCGTTTCGGGTGCTGTCTCGCTGGCAGCTGTCATAGTCACTGTTTACCCGACGGGCGACAACACAAAGCTGATCCCAGCCCTGTTTATCGCTGTTGGTGCCTCGCTGGCAATCGGTTTGCTGAACGGATTCCTGGTCGGCTACCTGAAGTTGAACCCAATCATTGCCACCCTCGGCACAAACTCACTGCTATACGGTCTAGTGATGGCGATTTCCCAGGGCATTCCACGTCGCACCACCTCTCACCTGCAAGACGTTGTTACGGGCCAGATTCTTGGAGTGCCAAACGCCGTCTGTTTTGCCGTTGCCACCCTCTTGGTTGTCGTATTCTTCCTCCGCAAAACCGTGACCGGACGCCGGTTCGAATCGATCGGCGCTAGCCCAACGGTTGCTAGCATCTCGGGTTTGCGAGTAAGAACCCACCAAGGGCTCGCGTATGTCGCTGCTCAGTTGCTCTACACATTGGCCGGCATATTGATCGCCGGGGTTATTTCGGAGCCGAATGGTTTTATGGGAGATGCCTACCTGCTCCCCTCAGTCGCAGTCGTTGTGCTGGGAGGTACTTCGCTTCTAGGTGGGCGAGGTCTGCCAACCGCCACGGTGATTGCTGCAGTATTTCTTTCTCAGCTTGATCAATTCGTCCTAGCGCTCGGTGTGAGCTTTGCCTTGAGGACTCTTGTTCAAGCAGCTGCACTGGCAATCGGTGTCGCTATCTACACGGTCGATTGGTCTCGGTTGAGGTCGATCCTTCGCAAACTTCCTGTCTTCACAAGGGACGGGCAGAACCAAGCTTCTTTGCCTTCGGCTTAGAGGTAAAAAGATGCGCGGCAGCAATGTCACGCAGTTAGATGGAGGAAACAAAGATGATTCGTCGTCGCAAAATCGCTGTGGCACTAGCCGCCGCGGCTGTAACATCTATGTTGTTGACTGGCTGTGCCGGTGCAGCGAATGATACAAACACATCAGGTCGCCCGTCATGGTGTGGTCCAAACAAGATCACCATGGGTCTAACCGATGGTTTCGGTGGAAACAACTGGCGCCTTGTAACAACTGCATCTGCGCGTGATGAAGTAGCAAAGTGCTCAAGCGTTACCGAGCTACTTTATGCTGACGGTCAGGGCAACGTAACTAAGGCAATCTCTGACATCCGCGGCATGGTTGCCAAGGGTGTTAAGGCTCTAGTTGTATTCCCAGACGCTGGTAAAGCAATGTTGCCAACGCTCCGTGCTGCTTTCAAGGCCGGCGTAGTAACAATCCCTTACCGCGTTGACCCATCAGGTATGGCAGGCGAGGACTACACCATCTTTATCCCAGGTGACTTTGTTACCGACGGTAAGAACTGGGGTAACTGGACCAAGAAGAACTTCCCTAACGGTGCGAACATCTTGTTCTTGTCGGGTCCAGCTGGAAACAGCCAGGGCGTAGACGAGCGCACAGGCTTCGAATCAGTACTTGGCGACGGAACCGGCGCTTACAAGTACCTAGGTGAGCAGCCATTCGAAGTAACCAACTGGGACGCTGCACTAACCCAGAAGGTTCTAACCGCCGCAATCGCTAAGTTCCCAAAGATTGACGTCATCTTCTCAGACTTCGGCCCAGTGATGGTTTCTTCGCTTGGTGAGTTCAAGAAGAGCGGCCGTTCAATCCCGGCACTAGCCACTTCGGATGGAAACATCCTTGGTTGCTTCTTCCAGGACAACGTGAAGGCTAACCCAGACTTCAAGTTGATGACTATAGCGACTGGTAACGACCACGTTCGTCTAGCGGTTCAGCAGGCTGTTGCTCGCGCAACTGGCGGAACTGTTCCAACGGCAACTAAGTTCGCTGCCCCAATCTTTGAAGACTCGACCACCAACAAGCCTCAGGGCGTACAGTGTGACCGTCAGATCAACGACTGGACCTTCCTCTCTGCTCAGATGAGCGGTAAGGACCAAGAGGCACTGCTCCACTAGTAAAGAAATAGATTCAAGGTTGCTCTGGGTCGGCTTAGAAATAGGCCGGCCCAGAGCATCTTCAAATACGAACAAATAATAGGAGAAACAAAGTGGCCCAGAGTTCATCCAAGACCTTAGTCATGGAACTACGAGGAATCTCAAAGAACTACTCGGGTGTAGCTGCGCTAACCGATGTGAGCCTGGAGATCAACGCTGGCGAGGTGCACGCACTACTCGGTGAAAACGGCGCAGGCAAGTCGACCCTGATCAATGTCGCCTCCGGCACTGTCGCACCATCAGCCGGTGACGTGCTGGTAAACGGTACTCGCTACGCATCACTAACTCCCGCACTAGCAAGCAGTCTGGGTATTGCTATCGTGCACCAGCACCCTGCCGTCTTGAAGGATCTGACCGTCCTAGAGAACTTGCAAGTCGCTCTGCCAAGCTCGATCTTTCAGGGGCGCCCAGGCGAGGCTGTTGGTGAAGAACTACTCGCCCGCGTCGGGCTAAAGATTTCCCTAAAACTTCGTGTCGAAGACCTGACAATTGCCCAGAAGCACTTGCTAGAAATCGCAAAGGCACTTGCGACATCGCCAAAGATTTTGGTTCTAGACGAACCCACCGCAGCCCTCGGCCAAGATTCGGTAGAGCTCTTGTTCAAGCTCATTTCAAAAGAAATTGAAAAGGGAACCGCGGTCATTTACATCACTCACCGACTAGCCGAAGTTCGCGACCTGGCGAACATAGTGACGGTGCTTCGCGACGGACATTTGATGGCGACATCCGATATTGACAAAATCTCTGATGCAGAACTCTTGGCACAGATTATCGGGCGTGAGCTCAAATCTGCTTTCCCTGCCAAGAACACCAAGACAGCCGGGGCAAAGCCAAACCTGGTCGTTACGGGTCTGTCGGGCGAAGGCTTCACCGATATCAACCTAGAAGCATTTCCAGGGCAAATTATTGGTATCGCAGGCATTGTCGGCAATGGGCAGTCGCAGTTACTAAAGGCCCTCGCCGGGCAAACGGAATTTACTGGGAACATCGAGATCAATGGTGAGACTAAAACCTCGAGGGAACTAAACGGCAAGGCGGCTCTCATGCCTGCTGATCGCCAACGTGAAGGCGTGATGATGCGCATGTCAGTTCGCGAGAACTCGGCCCTGGCTTCGCTGAAGAAGTTCCGAAGCCTTGGCTTGCTGAATCGCAAAAAAGAGGTTTCCGACGTCCATGAGACTCTTACTAATCTTTCAATAAAGGCCCCCGGACTCGAAGCGCCAGTATCTGCACTCTCGGGTGGCAACCAACAAAAAGTTGTAATGGCGCGCGCTCTACTTTCGAATCCACTGGTGATACTTGCCGATGAACCGACTCAAGGTGTCGACGTAGGTTCGCGCTCGGAGCTCTACGATATCCTTCGTCAAGCCTCCTCAGACGGGGTCCCGGTAGTGGTCGCGTCTTCAGACGCAAAAGAGCTTGAAGGCTTGTGCGACACCGTCTACGTGCTTTCTCGTGGGCAAGTTGTTGAGACCCTACGCGGTAGCGAAAACCGCGAAGAGGCAATGATCAAGGCAGCTGTCACCTCGACGGCGAAGGTCATTCGTATCGAACGCGAAATGCGTGAGCAGAACCTCGGCAACGAGACTTTCCGCGAAAAGTTCCGCGTATTCCTGAAGGGTGATTACGCGCCTACAGCCATGCTCGCTGTTGTAATGGTTGCCCTCGCAGGGTTAATCATCACAAGAAGCAGTACCTACCTCGGAAACTTCAACATAAGTTCGATTCTGCTCTTGGCCAGCGCACTTGGATTTGTCGCGATTGGCCAAACAACCGTAATGATGACGGGCGGCATCGACCTTTCAACCGGCCCGTTAGCTGGCTTCTTGGTAGTCATCGCTTCATTCTTCGTCAATGACGATGCCCCGGTCACCGCTATTGTGCTGGGTGTCGTCACTATGGGCGTTGTTGCAGCCATAGTCGGCCTTCTAAACGGTTCATTGATCCGGTTTGCCAAGTTCACAGCGATCGCGGCTACCCTGACCACTTATATAGCTATAGGCGGCTTTGCGTTCATCCTCCGCCCAGAGCCGGGAGGCTTCATAAGCCAAACCATCTCGGATTCCTTGAATGCGACGATCGGGCCGATTCCATACGTATTCCTGGCATTAATTTTGGTCACCGCCGCGATGGAGTTTTTGCTGAGAAAGTCGCGCTGGGGCTGGAAGCTTCGTGCCGTTGGCTCAAACGAAGAGGCCGCCCGCAAGGTAGGCGTGCAAACCACCCGCACGGTTTTGGGTGCCTACGTTGTGTCATCAATCTTTGTCTTCTTCGGAGCGCTGCTCTTGATGGTTCAGCTCGGAATCGGAGACGCTTCTCAGGGAGTTACCTATACCTTGACCGGCATCACTGCCGTTGTACTGGGTGGCACTTCTTTGATGGGCGGTAGAGGAAGTTACGTTGGCACTTTCATGGGATCGATT
>CAFBNO010000013.1_pt1 | contig 22110 bp, 16 predicted proteins | sample 7269281 | NCBI WGS metagenome assembly CAFBNO01 (sample SAMEA6814098, study PRJEB35770) | freshwater metagenome | biome: Freshwater; feature: Freshwater reservoir; material: water | place: Czech Republic | collected 2017-05-23 | depth 30m m | reverse complement strand
GACACCAACATTAGAGGCTTAGTCACGATGAATGTTTACTCGCCAGAGACCGTTCACACCCCAGTGCAAATCCAGCTCGTTGCAAACGAAGGCGGCGCCGCTAACGCAGCCGTTGAAGTTTCACCAGGTTGGAACCACGTCAGCGTAGACATGTCTGCTGCTCAGGGTTACGACTCAGGAAAGACCTACCAGAAGCTCGTTGTCTTCCCAGACTTCGTCAACGGTGGAGACGTCCCTAGCTATGCTGGCGCCGCTGCTGCAGCCGTGAACAACCAGAACTACGCTATCGACGACGTTGCATTCAATGGTGGAGTAACTCCAGCTATTGGTGCTTCTGCTCCAGTCAACGCAACTTCGAAGGTTCTATCATTCGAAAACGGTAACGTGGACGGCCTACTAGCCGTTGGCGGTTGCCCTGCAGATGGCCACTGGGCGTGTGCATTCGAAGGTGCAATCACCACTCAGGCTGACGCACCTGCCGGCGGCAACGGCGGCAAGGTTCTTCAGATCTCGAAGGCCGGTCAGCCATGGGCAGGTGTAAACCTCTACGACGGTACCGCTGGTCACATCAAGGTTGCAGGCACTGTAACCATGAACTTCTTCTCACCAGACACCGTGAAGAGCCCTGCACAGCTACAGCTGGTTGCAACCGACAACTCGACCGCTAACGCAGCGCTAGAGGTTTCACCAGGTTGGAACCGCCTAAGCTTCGACATGGCAAACGCTCGCGGATACGACGCAGCGAAGACCTACCAGAAGGTAGTAATCTTCCCTGACTTCGTAAACAGTGGAGATGTTCCGAGCTACACCGGTGCGGCAGCAATTGCAGTCGGTGGCCAGAACTACGCAATCGATGACGTAGCCTTCAACGGCGGAGTAACCCCAGCCCTCCCGGCTGCAGTTACCAAGCCGTCGGTTCGCGTAGCAGCAACCGTTGCAGGTACCGCCAAGGTTGGTAAGAGTCTTACCGCTGGCAAGGGTAGCTACAACGGAAGCACCGCAACCTACAGCTACAAGTGGTACCGCTGCACCGTGGTCGCAAAGACCGCTGGCACAGCAGCTCCAGCAGCCGCAGCCAAGTGCTCGGTAATCGCTGGTGCAACCACCGCTAGCCACAAGGTGGTAACCGCCGATGTTGGCAAGTACCTACGCGTGCTAGTCACCGCTAGAAACAGCGCAGGTTCTGCAATGTCGCTAAGCAAGTCGACTGCTGCTAAGGCAACCAAGTAACCTAAGCAACAAGAATCGGCCCCCGGCTTTTGCTGGGGGCCGATTTCTTTAACTCAAAATTTTTTAGGCGGACGCGCGAATCACAAGTTGCGTTGGCAAGATCCGTGGTTCGACCGGCTCATTGCGAAGCTGGGCGATCATAAGCTCTGCTGCTGCCTCGCCCAGGGCGACGATGTCTTGGCGAACCGAAGTCAGGCCAGGTCTTGAGGTTTGGGCAACTACGCTATCGTCAAAGCCGATTACCGCAACGTCGTTTGGCACGGTTAGCCCGCGCTCTTCGATCGCCGCTATTGCACCGAGGGCCATGAGGTCGTTGCAAGCGAATACGCCATCGATGTCTGACTGATCTGCGAGCAGGCGAGCCATTTCGCGCTTTCCGCTCTCGTAGGAGTAGTCACCGTAAGCGGTTAGTGCTTTGGCTGGAACGCGTCCGAGCTCTCTGTAGGCCTGGTGGTAACCGTCTAGGCGCTGGTGGCCGGCAACGGTCTCGATGTCTCCGGTGATGATTGCCACCTTCTTGCAACCGCGGTTGACCAGGTGCTTGGTGGCAGCGTGGCCGCCGCCGAAGTTGTCGGTGTCGACAAAGACGAAGTCGGTGGCAGCGTGCGGGCTGCCGGCGATGACGATTGGTAGGCCGGTCTTGGCGAGCTTGCGCACCAGCGCGTCCTTGTGAAGCTGGAAGAAGATTGCGCCGTCGACCTCACCGGCTTGCAGGTAGTGAGCAACTGGGCCGTCGATCGAAGAGACCGAGGTGACGAGCAGGAGGGTTTGAAGTTCGTTCTCCATCAGCACGCGGCTGATTCCGGAGGTGACCGTTCCCCAGAAAGGGTCGGAGAAGATCGACAGGTCGTTGTCGATTACCACTGCGATTAGGTTCGTTCTGCCAGAGGCGAGGGCAGTGGCTGCGCGGTGCTTTCGGTAGCCGAGGCGCTCGACGACATCTAGTACGCTCTTTGCGCGGTCTCCGTCGACTCTTGAGTCACCGTTGAGAACTCGTGAAACGGTTGCTTCTGAAACGCCTGCTTCTTTCGCAATCATCGAGTATGTTGCACGTGGCCTTGGTGTCATGTGGAACCTCCCGTGCGTTATGACTTGATGAGTGAAGAGAAATCCCCCCGCGTAGCGATTATAGACGCATAAGCCTTGGCGGAATCCTTTGGTGTTCGCACCTGGGTATCGAAGTCGACGTGGACGATTCCGAATCGCTTGGCATAGCCTTCAGCCCACTCGTAATTGTCCATGAAAGACCACGCGAAATATCCTTTCACGGGTGCGCCTTCAGCGATAGCTCGACCGAGAGCCTCGATGTGGTTGGTCAGGTATTCGACTCGACGGTTGTCTACGACGTCGCCGTTTTCGTCTGGGCCCTCAGGGTAGGCGGCGCCGTTTTCGGTGACTGCGAGCTCTTTGATCTCTGGCCAGTCGCGGGCAATTCTAAGCGGTAGGTCGTGAAGGCCCTCTGGAGTGATTGGCCAACCCATGTCGGTGTGCGGGCCGGGTGAGGTGCCGTTGGAGCGCTGAGGGAACGGGAACAGCCCGCCCTCGCTCATCGGCTTGTCTTCTGGCCTTGGCAAACCAACGAAAGAGTCTGAGTAGTAGTTGATTCCGACTAGGTCGGTCTGAACCTTCACTATGCTCATGTCGCCCTCGTGCACGTGCTTCGCTAGGCGATCGCCGTAGAGCTCGACCAGGTTCTGTGGGTACGCACCCTTGGTAATGCCGTCGAGCCACCAGCGGTTGATGTGAGAATCAAGCAGGCCGCCGAGAGCCGCTAGGTCGGGGTCGGTTGGGTCTTCGAGACGGTAGTTGGTCATGTTCAGCGCGATACCGGTGCGAATGTTCGGGTTCACGGCCTTCATTGCGCGCGAGGCAAGACCGTGGGCCAGCGAGCTGTGGTGGGCGGCTGCGATGGCGTGGTCGGTGTTCTGGACCCCTGGCGCGTGAACGCCATTGCCGTAGCCGAGCCAGGTGAAGCACCAAGGCTCATTCAGGGTCAGCCAGGTCGTGACTCTGTCGCCATAGGCCTCAACCAAAGCCGCGGTGTAGTCGGCAAGGCGGTAGGCGGTGTCGCGGTTTGCCCAGCCGTCTTTGTCTTGCAGAGTCTGCGGGAGATCCCAGTGGTAAGCGGTTGCCATTGGTTCAATGCCATGCTCGAGCATCGAATCGATTAGGCGATCGTAGAAGGCGAAGCCGCGGTCTTCGCGAACGGCGTCGCCGTTTGGGAACAGTCTCGGCCAAGCGAATGAGAAGCGGTAGTTTTGAATGCCTAGGTCGCGCATCAGCGCGAAGTCGCCGGCGTAGCGGTGATAGTGGTCGCAGGCTACGCTGCCGTTTTCTTGGTTTACGACTTTGCCTGGCGTTGCCGCGAAGGTGTCCCAGATTGAAACGCCGCGGCCGTCTAGTTCGGTGCCACCTTCGATTTGGTAGCTAGCCGTAGCCGCGCCCCATTTGAAGTCTTCAGGAAAGTTGCTCACCGATTCGTCTTTCTAAATTTGTGTAAGTCTAGCCTCGAGGGATTCGGGGCCTGGGTGTCGTTGTGCGACAACACCCAAGCCCGTCACCCTTCATCTCGAAAGATTCGACTTTGTGTCATCGGTTACCACGTGAACGTGAAACCGATTTCACAAGGTTTATGGTATCCGCAGGATTTTAAGGAAAGCCACAAGAAACCGCTTTCTTTACCTAATCGTTATTAGTGCTTAAAGACCTTGCCTTGGCCGTTGATTGAGTAGTAGCGGATCCAGTCCACGTTGAGTGTGGCCGACTTGACGGCTGGATCGGTGTCGCCGGGGAACTCGCCACCCATGGCCAGGTTGAGGATTAAGAAGAACTCTTGGTTGAAGACATAGCGGTTGCCGCCGGTGTCTGCAGGGGTCATTGTGAAATAAGGCTGGCCGTCGAAAGTCCAAACGATCTTGTTCGGTAGCCAGTCGACTCCGTAAGTGTGGTAGCCGTTCGAAACAGGGTTTGGTGCGTAAAAAGTCGAGCCTCTACCGTTGCCGCCTGAGTAACCAGGGCCGTGCACGGTGCCGTGAACCACGTTAGGTGCCGAACCACGAGTTTCGACGATGTCGAGTTCGCCGGACTCCGGCCAGGTGCCGCCATTTGCGAGCGAAGCGCCGAGCATCCAGAACGCTGGCCAGGTGCCGGTATCGGTCGGAAGCTTCATTCGCGCGATCATGCGTCCGTATCGGAATCCGAGCAGCTTTGCAGTCTTGAGCCTTGCGCTCGTGTAGGTGCAAGCGAAGCAATGGTCGAGAATTGGGCTGGTCTCGCTCAAACGCAAGGCATTGATCACAAGATGACCCTTGCCGTCGATTTTTACGTTGCTCGTGTAGTTGGTGTAGTACTCCTGCTCGGAGTTGCCCCAGCCGTAGCCGTCTGTCAGGTCGTAGTCCCAAACCTTCGGGTCTGGGCGAGAAACCTTGGTGTTGTTGAACTCTTGGCTCCAGAGAAGCTTGTATTTGGTGGCAGCCGTTGCGGGTGCCTGAACAGAAGCGCCAATGCAAACTGCAGCAGTCATGGCGGTTACCGCCATTGCGAGAACTCTCTTGGCCTTCATTTTTCTCCTGTATCGATAATCACACTTTGATAACAAACATTGCTAAAACGCTGTTTGAAGTTGCAATGAAACCGCTTTCTTAGTTTACTAAGAGTCTGTGAAATCGGTTTCACCGCAAGCCACAGTTTGGTAACAATCAGGCCAGCACTAGGAGAATAAGATGTCTAAAAACAAATTCACCCGATCACTCGCCGGTGTAGCAATGATAGCGACAGTTGGCGCAGGCCTCCTAGTAGCAGCACCAGCTAAGGCAACTGCCCCAGCCGTGACCCTGAGTATCTGGACCTTCGGTGACGTTATCGAGCCAGCCCTCCTTCGCGCATACAAGGTCATTCACCCAGAAGTAACGATCGCCCTGAAGAAGGCCGACCTAGACCCTTCGATGACCAACCTCACCACTTCGTGCTCGGCATACGTGCAGAGCCACCGAATCGGCAACCCACCGGACATCGCGGCCGTAGAGGTTTCTTACTCCGGTTACTGGCGTGCATACCCTCAGTGTTTCACCGACATGCGCACACTCAGTACTTCGTCGGCTAACGCAAACGCGCATGACCTTGTAGCTAGCTCATCGAACATCGCAGAAGGACTCAGCGCAAACGACATCAAGAACAACTACCTAGCCTGGCGCTGGGCTCAGGGAACTGGCTACAACGACTCGGTTATCGGTATTCCAACCGACGTCGGTGGCCTCGAGGTTGCCTACCGCACCGACCTATTCAAGAAGGCCGGCCTACCAACCGACCGTGCCAAGGTGAGCGCTCTCTGGCCAACCTGGGACAAATTCATCGAAGTTGGCAAGAAGTACATGACCAAGGTTTCGAAAGCCGACAAAAAGAAAGGCGTTGGCTTTATCGACAACGTAGGAACCATTTACGCTGCCAGCATGAACCAGGGAACCTACAAGTACTACGAGAACAACGGCACCGACGCCGGCAAGCTTGTCTACAAGGTTCAGGGCATGGCTCCGGTCTACGACCCGAAGACCAAGGCTCAGAAGATCGACCCGAAGACCAAGAAGCCGATGTTCAAAAAGGGTTGGGTTCTAAACCCGAACATCCTCAAGGCATGGGACCGCACGATCGCCGCTGACAACGCCGGCATCGGCACTCGAATCGGTCAGTACACCTCCGACTGGAACGTCGGTATGACCAAGGGAACCTTCGCCACCATCTTGGCTCCGGCCTGGATGATGGACTACATCAAGGGTCAAGCCCCTACCACAAAGGGAAAGTGGAACATTGCTTCGCTTCCCGGTGGTGGAGGTAACCAGGGTGGAACCCAGCTGACAATTCCTAAGTGGTCGGCACACACACAAGAGGCCTGGGACTTCATCAACTGGTACCTAGCTCCTCAGCAGCAGCTAACGGTGTTCAAGACCTACGGCCTGTTCCCATCGACCAAGTCGATCTACAACGACCCTTCCCTAACCGGCTTCAAAGACCCGTTCTTCAGCAACGCTCCGGTTGGAAGCATCTACCTAACCGGTATCCAGAAGCTGAAGCCAATCTTCGAAGGCAAGCTTCAGCGAGCAATCGACCAGGCGATCGGAGCCGGCCTCGGCCGTGTTTCCGCAAAGAAACAAAAGTCTTTGCAGTCGCAGATACAGGTCATGATCGATCTAGATAAGGCCACCAAGTAACCCATGGCCGACCTAGCAGTCAAGGGAAGGAGTCGCCAGAAGGCGGCTCCTTCTCCTTGGAAACAGAAGAAGAGAAAACCTAGCAAACCGGGTTCGGGCGTAGCCTCGTTGAACGGCAAGTGGGCTTACGTCTTCATTGCCCCGTTCATTGCGATGTTCTTGATCTTTGGTCTCTTCCCAGTCGTCTTCTCTACGCAGCTGGCTTTCTACAAGTACGACCCTCTATCGCTCGAACAGACGTGGAGCTGGGTTGGGTTAGATAACTTCAAGGACATCTTGGCCGATGAAACCTTCTGGATCTCCCTGGGTAACACCTTCGAGATCTGGGCGCTATCGACCTTCCCGCAGATGATTATGGCAATTGGCTTCGCCGCAATCCTCCGCAGCCGATTCTTGCGAGGCAAAACCTTCTGGAGAACCATCCTTCTTGTGCCAAACATCACCTCGGTGATTGCGGTCGCGATTATTTTCGGTCAACTATTTGGTCGCGACTTCGGAATGATCAACACGGCTATCGGATTCTTTGGATTAGAACACATTGACTTCATTGAGAACTCATTCGCTTCGCACGTTGCGGTTGCCACGATGATCACCTGGCGCTGGGTAGGTTACAACTCGCTGATCTTCTTAGCTTCCATGTTGGCGATTCCCGACGAGCTGTACGAATCGGCCTCACTGGACGGTGCCGGCGCATGGAAGCAGTTCACCAACGTGACACTTCCGGGCCTTAAGAACACCATTACGTTCGTGCTTATCGTTGGAACCATCGGTGGCCTTCAGGTATACGCTGAGCCACTAACGCTTGCTGGAGACAATGGCGGTGGTTCTTCGCACCAGTTGAGCACACTGACCATGTACCTCTACAACGAAAGCTTTATCAACGCTAGGTACGGTTACGGTGCCACAATCGGAATCCTGATCACAATAATCGTTTTGATTATCTCGTTGATTAACTTCGTTGTTACCCGCCGAGTAGCGAGCGAGGACAAATAGTGACTAGCGCAACAGTTACCAGACGCCGCAAGCCGAAGTGGCAACGCGTGTCACTTTTTGGCTACATCACGCTGACATTAGTCGCCTTGGTATCGGTGTTCCCGTTCTACTGGATGTTCGTTGTTGCTTCGCAGACATCAGATGCCATTTCGAGCCCGACGCCCGTTTTGATTCCTGGTGGCCGCTTCTTCACGGTGATCCAACACGTCTACGAAGTCGTCCCATTCAACACGGCGCTGTTGAACACCACTATCGTTGGTTTAACCGTTGCAGTTGCTCAGGTGTTCTTCTCGGCCCTCGCAGGCTTCGCTTTTGCCAAGCTGAATTTTCGCGGTAGCAAGTTCTTGATCTTGTTCGTTATTGGAACAATGATGCTGCCAAGCCAGTTGGGAATCATCAAGTTGTTCATGATGGTGTCGGAAGCCGGCTGGCTCGACACGCTACTAGCGCTTATTGTGCCGGCGCTGGTTACAGCTTTTGGTGTGTTCTGGATGCGGCAGGTCGTCGACGCCCAGGTGCCAAACGAGCTTCTAGAAGCAGCCAGCATCGACGGTGCCGGTGTGCTAAAAATCTACTGGAGCATCGTGCTGCCAATCATCCGACAGAGCGGTTTCGTTCTCGGTCTGTTTAGCTTCTTGGCCTCGTGGAACGACTTCCTGTGGCCTGTCCTGGTTCTTCAGAGCCCTGGCAGCTGGACCGTGCAAGCTGCCTTGCCTCAGCTAAAGGCAGCTTATGTAATCGACTACTCGTTGAACCTCGGTGGTGCCTTCATGGCAACTGCACCGCTGCTCTTGCTGTTCGTGTTTGTCGGAAAACGCCTGGTCTCGGGTGTAATGGACGGCGCTGTAAAGGGTTAGTAGTTTCAAGCAATGACAAAGGCCGACCGCCGAAAGGCTGGACCTTTAGTCTTTAGCGAGCCAGTATCGAAAGGCGTTATTAGGCCTAGTGGGTGAAAACCTCGCCGACTCCGTTGATGGTTGAGAATCGAACCCAGTCGATCTTCATGCTCGTCGAATTCAGGGTCGGGTCAACATCGCCACCGAGATTGCCGCCCATTGCGAGGTTGAAGATCAGGTAGAACTCGTGGTCGTACTTCCAGTCGTTGTCGTACTTGTCTACAGTGGCGTATTGAACGCCGTCGACGTACCAAACCAACTGGTCTGGCAGCCAGTCCACAGCATAGGTGTGGTAGCCGGTCGACCAGTCGCTTGTGAGTGTCGTGGTGCTTCCACGGCCGGTACCACGAGAGATTGGACCGTGTGAGTAGCCCAGGACGTCGTTGGGTGAGCGACCGATCAATTCGGTGTAGTCGATTTCACCACATGAAGGCCAGAGGGTGGTCGAATCATTTGCGCCTAGGGCCCAGAAGGCGTTCCAGGTGCCAGCGCCGCCGGCACCCTTGATGCGTGCCTCCATGCGGCCGTACTTGAAGCCGAGCTTGCCCTTGGTGATGTATTTGCTAGAGAACCAAGAGCAAGGGCCGTAGTAGCAGTGCTGGTCGGCGGCTCCGGTGGTTGTGGCCTGCACGACAAGGCTTCCGTTGCCGTCTGTGGTCGAAAGTTCGCTCTTGTAATACTCAAGCTCGTTATTGCCCCAACCGCGGTTGCCAACGGCTGTGCCATCGCCGTTTTGAGCTGTCCAAAAGGCGGCGTCTGGTGAGTCACCGGCAACGCCGTTGAATTCATCCGACCAAACTTGGGCGTATGAGCGTGAAAGAGCGGCAGGTTGCAAGGTTGCCGAGGTTAGATCCTTCGATAGGTAGCCCTTTGGTGAGGTGTAGGTGATTTTCACGCTCACATAAGCACCCTTGTCTGAGGTGGCGACCGTGTGGGTGTCGGTGGTCTCGCTAGGCAGATCAAAGCCGTTGCGAAGCCACTGATATTTAATCGCGGAAGGCGCTGGTAAAACCTGCGTTGGCAAGGTGGCCTTTATGGCCGTCTGGGTGCCGTCGGTGTAGGCAATTGTAGGTGCGCCAACTACATAAAGTTTTCCTACGGAGATCTTGTTCGAGAGCGTGGTTAGAGTCTTACCGCTGATCTTGGCTGTCTCTTTAACCTGGAGCGTGCCAGTGGCCTGCTTTGAGGAGATTTTGTAGCTGTTACCGGTAGCGCCCGCAATGACCTTGCCGTTGTAGTACCAGGCGGTTGTGATCTTGCCAGTCGGGCTGAACTTGGCGTGAATCAGCTTGACTGTCGTGCCCACGGTCGCAAACTTGTTGATGCTCGGAGCGGTGACGACCTTAGGCGCTACAGCGGAACTTGCCGATTGCCCGGCAAACAGAAAACCGATTACCGCCATTGCTGCTAAAACTTTGCGAAACATGTTTTCCTTTACAAACACTCAAGGGTGAGATTCTTTCGAATCCCACCCTCGAGTAACTTGGTTTGTTAGCCGATCTTGGTTGCCGTTGACTTGCTCAACGACAGGCCAGTTCCGGCAGGGTTGGTGGCGGTAACAAGGACTCGAACAAACTTGCCCTTGTCAGCAGCAACTAGCTTGTAGGTTGGGAGCGTCTTACCGGTGATAGCACTGCACTTTGCCGAAGAGGCCGGTGCAGCGGTGGTTACGGTCTTGCCAACTACAGAGCAGCGGTACCACTTGTAGGTGTAGGCAATCGTAGCGGTTCCGGCCCAGGTGCCCTTCTTAGCGGTTAGCGTCTTGCCAACCTTGGCGGTGCCGCTGATCGAAGCTGCAACGCTGCGAGTCGGTGCCTTGAAGGTTCCGAAGAAGTGGAACTCGGTCATGTCGGCGTGGTCTGCACCCGCGGTTACCTCTGGGTAAATCTGGCTGAAGACGCCACCAGTGGTCGGTACTGCAGCGGTAAGGCTCGCCGGAGCTGCCTCCCCAACGGTGTCGGTGTTGTGCATGTCGAAGAACACGTTACCGAAGCCGTCGGTGGTGCCTGTCCAAATTGCTTGGTCCTGGCTGCCTGCGACGTTTCCGTTGTTCTTGGTCGCGTCGGTTGGTGTGGTTCCGTTGGTCATCTTTGCGTTCGACGAAGAGTTCGCCTTGTTCACGTGCACGGTAACCGTTGCGTTGCGCAGTGGCTTGCCGTTGTCGTCGGTTACGTGGTAGGCCAGGGTATTTCTGCTACCGGTAGGTAGGTAGGCCTGACGAACGCCGATTCCACTTGGGTACCAGTTGTTCTGAACGCTGAATAGGTTCTCTAGGTCTGCGCGGTGAATCGAGTTGGTATCGTTCAGCACAGGCAGGGTCTGGCGAATGGTCGGGTTGGTTACCGGCGCTGGGTCGCTCGAGGTTGGGTCGTAGTAGTGAATCTCAGAGATGACCGTGTGGTCGTCTTTCTCCTGAGCGCCAGTGATGTAAGGCAATACCTGGCAGTGAATGTCGTCTAGACCGTCGACCGAGATGACTGGGGCGTCGGTGAAGCTGGCTGGCTCGTGCTCAACGGTTCCGGGTGCGTCCTTGTTGATCACGGTGAACGAAACGTTTCCGTTGGCGTCGGTGATGTGAGCGACGCGAAGGCCGTCGGCCGATGCGGTGCCTGGCTTAGCGTTCTGACCATCAACAGTTACTGCAGCCTGTGAGGTCGAGTACTGCTTGTTGATGCGCAGGGTAATCGACTGGCCAGGTAGCGCATTGCCGTCTTTGTCAGCTACGTGGTAGGTGAAGACAACGGTTGAACCAACCGGTGCGAATGAACGCTGGTACTTGAGGCCAGTGGCGAACCAAGTGGCATCGATCCAAGTGTTGGCCATGGCCTGGTTCATCGCAGCTTCGCTGGTGTTGGTCTCATCTAGCGTTGGGGTTAGAAGTGTGATGTACGCACCCTTGTATGGAGCCGGTGCGGCGGTGGCCGGGCTGCTCGCTGCTGCGAGGCCGGCGAAAGTTAGGGCTACTGCGCCAATTGTGGCGAGAATGCGCTTTAGTGAGAACTTCATCAGGTGCCTTTCGAAGGGTTTCAAACGAGCAACGTGGCCCGTATGAGTTCAAAGTTACCCGAGAAAGCGGTTTCAGGAAGCGGTTACACACTACCTTTACGCTTTTGTTATGTTTTGCCTTCGATGGCCTTGAGGTCTTTTAGTAGAGGTCTAGTCAGCAATATCGCTGCCGCGCCTAGCATGAGCAGGGCGAGAGCCAGATAAACCGGACGCACCCCAAAGGCGTCGAGACAGAGGCCGACGGCGATAAACGATGTAAGCGGCGCCACGTTCCACATCATCATCTCTAAGGCGAACACGCGTCCGCGCAGGTTTGCCGCCACCAACTTCTGGATCACGGTGTTAAGTAGGGGAGAAATCGGACCCCACACCGCGCCAAGTATGGCTCCGAGAGTGATCATCAGCCACTGCGGCGGTAGGAACGACATTGGCAGCATGGCAACTGCGACACCACCGATGGCAATCCGCAGGATGTTGGCGTAGCCGATGCGCTTGTGCAGCCACTCGAATGCGAGGCTAGTGACCATGCTCATGCCGGCCATGGTGGTGATCAGGATCCCGAGCCCGCGTGGGTCGTGAATTTCGTTGAAATAGCGTGGAAGAAGAACCATCTCGGTTGGGATGTAAACCACCGAAAGCATCAGGAACCCGGCAAAGACCAACCCGAGCACCCTGATTCGCCCAAGGGTCTTGATGCCCTGGAGAGCAAACACAAAGACGTTGCCCTTTTCTTCGTTCGGGTCGTGCTCCTGACGCTCGGTCACCCGAATCAGCGCCATGGCGATGGTCGAAACCAGAGCCGCCACACCTGCAGCCCAAAAAGCTGCGTAAACATCGATGCTGGCGATCAGGAAGGCAGCGATTGCCGGGCCGACCGCGAAGCCAGCTGCAAAGACGCTCTCGTGAATCGAGTTTGCTCGATCGAGGCTGAGCCCACCCTTCTCGGCGACATCGGGCACCAGCGACTTTCTGGCCGCCTGGCTGCCCGGGCCGAAGATGTTCTTGATTACCGAAAGCACGACCAGCGAAACAATCGTGATGCCAAACGCGTCGTTGAACACTGGCACGGCAGCAACCAAAATGCCTTGACCCAGCTCAAACCAGATCGCCGACCTGCGCCGACCAAATTTGTCGATGATCGAACCCATGAATGGCGAAAGCAGAATCACTGGAATCGCTGTGAAGGCGATAACCAGAGCAGAGGCCGTGGACGACTTTGTGATCACGAGCGACAACCACGGAAGCGCGATAAAGGTTATCGACCCACCGACGATGCTCGCGAAGTTAGCCAGTTGGGCTAGAACGAATTGGCGCATTTAGCGAAGTTCTAGGTCATCCAAGGTGACGGCTGTTAGGTAACGGTAACCGGCGTCCTCGATGACCTTCTTAGCCCCGGTGTCGCGATCGACAACGGTTGCGACTGCGACGATGATTGCGCCGGCACGCTCGAGAGCCTCGGCGGCGGCCAGTGGCGAACCACCGGTGGTTGAGGTGTCTTCGACAACAACAACCCTTTTGCCGGCGACGTCTGGGCCCTCGACCTGACGGCCCATTCCGTGGCCCTTAGGCGCCTTGCGAACCACAAACGCGTCAATATTGCGTCCGCGCGCATTTGCCTGGTGCAGCACCGCCGTGGCAACCGGGTCGGCGCCCATGGTCAGGCCACCGATGGCTACGAAGTCGGTGACTCCAGCGTCGTCCAAGAGGTCGAGCATGACCTGACCAATTAGCGGAGCGGCCTCGTGGTGCAAGGTCGCGCGGCGCAGATCGACGTAGTAGTCGGCCTCGATGCCGCTCGAAAGAGTGACCTTGCCGTGCACAACGGCCAGCTCCTTGATTAGTTCAACGAGGCGTGGTTTGGCGGGCGAAGAAAAGGTCATGGCTCAAGTTTAAGCGCCTTTCGGCAAGATAACCTTGGACACAATGAAGATTGCAACCTGGAACGTCAACTCGATTCGCACCCGCGTTGGCCGCGTGACCGACTACCTGCAGCGCTCAAACCTCGACGTCTTGGCGATGCAAGAGATCAAGTGCAAGCCCGACCAGTTCCCCGTCGAAGCTTTCGAGGCGATTGGCTACAAGGTCACGATGCACGGCCTAAACCAGTGGAACGGCGTTGCCTTCGCGAGCAAGATCGAAGCCGAGGACGTCGAAGTCGGCTTCACCGGAATGCCTGAATTCAAGGACGTGCTCGAAGCCCGCGCGCTCGGCGCGACTTTCGATGGTGTGCGACTCTGGAGCCTCTACGTACCGAATGGCCGCACGCTCGAAGACCCGCACTACACCTACAAACTCGAGTGGCTCGATCGCCTGGCTGCGAACACCGCCGAGTGGCTCGAATACGACCCAGAGCAGCCGCTCGCGCTGATGGGTGATTTCAACATCGCGCCCCTAGACACCGACGTTTGGAACATCGACGATTTCGCCGGCGCTACTCATGTTTCGGTGCCCGAGCGCCAGGCTTTTGAGGCCTTCGAACAGATTGGCCTGCGCGATGTCGTTCGCGAACGAATTCCGACCGGCTACACCTACTGGGATTACCAGCAGCTGAGGTTCCCTCGCAACGAAGGCATGCGCATCGACTTCGTTCTCGGGTCAGAGGCCTTTGCCGAACGCGTCACCGACGCTGAGATTGTGCGTGATGAGCGAAAGGGCGAAGGCCCGAGCGACCACGTGCCGGTCGTCGTAAATATTAGGTAGCGAACTACTCGACGTTGCCAATCACGATCAGCGAGTCGCCCTTTGCTGGCGTGAATTCGGTGGTCTTGAAAGGGTTGAGGCGAACGCCTGTTGATGAGTCGTTGGCCGATTCGGCAACAACGCGGTAGCCGATTGCCGATTCACCGTGGGCCGCCGCGATGGCAACTAGCTCCGCATAGGCGATCTTCTTGCCAAGGGGCACGTAGTGCTCGATCGGCTTGACGCTGATTGCCGCGCCATCGGCGTCGAATAGGTCTTCGAATACCGGGGCAAGTGCCGGATTCTCGCTGACCTGCGAAATCAGCAGCGCGGCCAGGTTGTCGCTCACCACGAGATCGTCAACCGCGGCAACTCGAGCGAGCTCGGCCTTGCGCGAGTCAAGAATCTCGGCAACAAGGCGGGTCGGCTCAACGCCATTACCGTCGACATCAAAGAGTTGGTTCATCTGAAGCATGGTCAGCATGGTCTGAGCGTCGGCCTCGGCCTCGCTGATCGCGTTGCGGTAACCGAGGACGATGATTTCGTCGTACTTCTTAGCCGCGCTGGCGGCGATCAATTCGTTGATGTCGCCCGAGACGGCGGCGTGAGTGACCTTGACCTGCGAACCAAAGTCGAGATCGGCGAACAGCGCGTCGTCAACGAAACGCTTTTGGGCAACGATGTGAACCGTCGAACCCTTTGGCAGGTAGGCGGCTAGCTCGGTCAAGACCGAACGACCCATGGTCGACCAACCGATGAAGAGCAGGTGCTCTGGCTTGCGCTTGATGGCCGGCCCGGCCTTGTAATCCTTTGGCGCTTTTACGGTCAGTACGCCCGAATAGATGACTTTGTCGTCGTCCTCGGCAATGGCGATTATCTTCGAGTTCGCCGTTAGCTTGGTGGTCTGCGACGGGTTCAGCGAAACGCTGCCCTTGTCGTCAACCAAACCGATGACCGATGCGCCGTTGAAAGAAAGCAGGGCGTCGCGGTAGGTTTTGCCGGCGAGAGCGGGGACGCTCTGGAAGTAGATTTCGTCGCCATCGAAGTCGAGTAGGTCGAGAGTCACGGCCGCAAGGCCCGGCTGGCGCGATGCCTGCGCGGTGACTCGGGCGATTACGTCGTGCGAGCGAACGGCGATCACTTGGCCGTTCGTGGCGCTCTGTAGTGCCTCAGCAGTGTTGGCGTCGTCCAGTTCGGCGATGATCCGTAGGTTGGGGTTTGCGTTGACAGCCTTCACGGCAAGAACCGTAGAGACTACCTTCGCGTCGCCGGTTTCATCTGCGTCCAAAATGATTATCGACTTTGCGTTCGAAAGATTGACACGCTTTAGGTCGCCGGGGTTGGTTGGGTCACCTGTTCGGGTCACAACCTTGAGTTTGCCCAAGCCCTCGGCGCGAGACTCGATTTCGTCTTGCATAAAGTCGCGAGTCTGCTCAGAGAAGATGACCACGGTGGCCTTGCGAACGTTTGCGTTGGCAACGGCGAGTTCTTTAAGAATCGGGAAGACGCGGTTCGACCAGCCGAGAATAAGCGTGTGGTTGCTGGTAATGACCGGAGACTTGCCCTTGCGCAGCTTCTCGAAGGTGCGAGCGATTAGGCCAACGATGAAACCGGTGACGCTCGCGGTGATGGTGATTGTGACAACCCAGTACAGGACGTTGATGATGCGGTCGGCCCAGGTTGGCTCGCCGCCCTTGCCGAACAAGGTTGCGAAAGAACCCCAGAAGGTGTTGAAGTCGAGCGGGCCAAGAGGCGCGGTGTCTGGGTTCAAAAGACCCGGCAACGCATAGAGCGCGTACTTGATGAAGACGAGGATTATCGAGAAGACGATCATGGCCGCAAACATCCAGGCCACGAAGGCCCCGCTGCGAGCAATCGAGTTGTCGAAGTTGTAGCGGAATCTGGTCCAGAGCCCGACCTTGGTTGCTTTAGGGGCGCTTATTTCGCCCTGTGCGCCTTGACCATACGAACGTTCGTTGATGTTTTCAGACATGGCAAAAGTTTAGCCCCGCAACCAACTCGTGGGGTCGCGGGGCTTCGCTTTTTACTACTTACTACTTATTGAACTTCAGTGATACTCCGCGCTTCACGGCGTCGCTAGCGCTAGAGATTTTCCAGGCCAGCTTGGTCTTTAGCTTCGGGTTGAATGACTTGGCGAATGCGCACGCAAGACCCGCGCGCTTCAGACCTAGGGTCTTCTGCCAAGGCTTCCAGCCGCCAGGTGAAACGATGCCGGTGCAGGTAAGTGTTGTCGCCTTGCTGTGCGCCTTCACGGCGGACTTGACCTTGGCGACAAAGCCAAGCGGAGTCCACCAGCTGTTTCCGACGAACTCGCCAATTGCAAGGGCGGTCTCCTTTGGCACAACGATCACCGGAGCAGCGCTAACAACCACGCTGTTGCTTGAGAGCTTAACCGCGGTCTTGAAGTCCTGTTTAGCCCCGGTTAGTTGAACCGTGACCGTCTTGCCGATGTCGCCGGCTACAGGAACATAGGTAGCTGCTGTAGCGGTAGCGATGTTGGCACCATCTAGCTTCCACTGGTAGCTGAAGGTGACTCCTGCGTCCCAGCTGCCCTTGTTCATGGCAAGTGGCTTGCCAACTACGCCGGTTCCGGTGATTACTGGAGCGGTTGCGTTGGTGAGCGCTGGTGCGCATGGGTCGCTGCTGTAGAGGCTGGTTAAGAACGGGTAGCCGCTGTCAACACGGCTGCAAATCGTCCAGACTGCTGAGTCTCCCCAGTCAGCCGAGATGCTCCAGCCATCGTTGCTGTAGTAGGCAATGTCCTTGCTTTCGACCGAGGTGTAAGGCACTTCTCCGCCTGACAGTGGATCCGGCTGGGTAACCGTCGAATCGCTTGGCACCCAGTGCGTGTTGCCTGTTCTTCCGCCATTGATCTCGCCGTAGAGCCCGCGTGACGTGGCAGCGGTTACGGTGCCGGTCGCGTATGCCTTGTAAAGGTCAGAGCTCTCAAGGACACCGACAAGGGACCCTCCGCGGTTAGTTGCAACAACGTTTCCATGTGAGTAGACATTCTCAGCATTGCCCCAGTGCCTGCCAAAAAGGCCACCGACATAGTCATCACCGGTGACATCGCCGTAGGCTGCGACGCGGTAGAAATCACCGTCTTCGAAGCCTGAAGCCCCACCTACGCTCTGCGAGGTGGCGCCTACGATATCGACGTTGGCTTCGGAGTCGGTCATTTCGCCGCAGAAGTAACCGGCCAGGCCGCCGATGTTTTGTCCGTTGTTTGACACGGTGATTGTTCCGGTCGCCTTAGAGGTGTAGATGCTTGCGCAGTCTGTTTCTCCGACAAGGCCACCCACGTGGCTGCTGTTTCCTGTTCCACCGATATTCATTGTGCCGTCCCATGAAGAGTCACGCATCGTTCCCCAGTAGTAACCCACTAGGCCACCGAAAGAGTTGCCATCGCTTGTTGAATTCAGGCTCACGGTCGAGTGAACTCGGGTCAGGTTGCCGCCGTACTCACCGGCAACACCGCCGGTTTGGAATCGTCCGTCGCTGGTGGTGATCGAACCCGAGGCGGTGACGTCGGTCAATGCCGCATCGCCATAACCGAAAAGCAAACCGACACCTCCGTAGCTGGTTGAAACTAGGTCACCGGTTACGGTCAGGTTCGAAAGGGTTGAGCCACCAGATGAACTCGCCCAAACACCGTAATAGTCGTGGCTGACGAAAGTTCCAGGTGAGTAAGAGATCGTCTTGCCATTACCGTCGTAGTGACCATAGAGGTTTTGATTGCCTGCCCAGTCGGTTGGCAAGGTGATGTTAGCCGTCTGCTTGAAGTAGTAGGGCAGGTCTGAACAGGTAGGCATTGCCTGGAACGAAGCCACATCGCTAATAATGAAGGGGTCAGCCTGAGAGCCGCCGCCGGTCAAAGCTCCCGCAACCGTGATGTCGAGAGAATCCGAAGCGATAACAACTGAACTCAGGTCATCACCAGGCATGCCGCCCCACTCGGTGGTGTAGTAGCGACCACCATCGCCGATGTCGTTCCACCGTCCACTTGGATAAATCTGGGCGATGTCTTCGCCGCCACCCCAGTCGTTCGGCTCGTTGTTTTCCCAGTTGTGAAAGCCGTTATTTACAGGGCCGCCGCCTTGGTCACCACGCCCGCGGTAGAAAACCGTGCCCGTTTCAGGCCCGGCAATCCAAGCCCAGTCGCCTTCGACTGCGGCATCCGAAGCCGCAAGCCAGTCATCAGTGGTCAAAAAATTCGAGACGATGATGTTTTCTAGCGGGCTGGTGATCGTTGCCATGTAACCAAAGGTGTTGGTACCGCCTGGCACCAAAGGAGTGGCGGCAGCGGCAGCGATGGCATCGGAGTAAGAATTTGAGTTGGTGCTGTGCTGGTAGAGGTGCCCTGTAACGGGGTTGACCAACATGCCGTCGGTGGAAACTTGTGCGTATAGCTTGTAGCTGCCGCCGCAAGGCTTTGCGAACGAAATCTCGCCTAGGGCCGCGTTGAGCTGATCCTGGGTTCCTTCTAGCCATACTCCCTGTGCGGTGGTGCCCGCATTGCTAACCAAGGTGGCACCCGAACCATTGTTGTTCCAACTAAAGGTACCCATGCTTGCGATAACGGCAAGTCGAAGGGTTGCGTTGGCGTCGAAACCGGTAATTGTTGACCCCGAAAGAGTGCTGCTCGACTCAACCAGATTGATGGAGCCACCTACCGCTTGGGCGGGAACGCTTAGCCCGCCAGCAAGAAGGCCAAGTGTGGCGATAGCGGTAAGGATGGTTTTGATTTTGAAGTTCACGGTTGCCCCTATAAAAAGTAGATTTTTACAATCGACTTTACGCCGTAAATAAGAAAATAATCGCTTTAGCGCACTATTTATAAAAATGTTACCTAGCGCTTGCGCCAAAGAACCACTGATGTGTGGCGGCTTGGGCGTTGCCCGGGTGTGAGTGTTTCGATGCCAGATCCACCGGCTGCAAATACGCGCGCTCCTGGTCGATTCATGAGCTCGTTGGCGAGCGCTTGTTCGAGGTCGCGAATCCGTTTGTTGAGTTCTGCGTTCTGGTTTTCAAGTTCGAGAATTCGCCTGATGCCCTCGAGGCTTACGCCCTCGTTGCTGAGCCGGGCGATTTCACGAAGTTGGGCGATGTTGCGCATCGTGTAGCGGCGCGACTGGCCGCCGGTTCGGGTTGGCACCACCAGACCCATTCGGTCATACTGGCGCAAAGTTTGAGCGTGCATGAAGGCGAGTTCGGCCGCAAACGTGATGGCGAACATCGGGGTGTCTACATCGAACTCGTCCATGGCCTACTCCTAAAGCAATCCGGCTTTGTTGAGTAAATCTTCTCGCGGGTCTTCCTGCGGAAGCAAGGCGTCGAATTCGGCGAGCGCTTGCTTGGCTTTGTCTGAGACGTGAGCGGGAACAGCGATTTCGACCATGGCAAGCAAATCGCCAACCACCTTAGCGCCTTGGACGCCCCTGCCCTTGACTCGAAGAACGCGGCCGTTAGGTGTGCCAGGGGCAACCTTGAGCTTCACCGGCTCGCCGCCAAGAGTTGGCACCTGAATCGTCGCGCCAACCACGGCTTCGTGAAACGTAACCGGCACTGTGACGCGAATGTTGTTGCCGTCGCGCGAGAAGACCGGGTGCGGCTTGACGTGGACGTCGATGATTAGGTCGCCGGCTGGCCCACCGTTTGGCGATGCCTGGCCCTTGCCACGAAGTTTGATCTTTTGGCCGTCGCCTACTCCGGCAGGAATGTTGACTGTTACGTCTTTACCATTCAGGTTCAGTTTGATGCTGGTGCCATGAATCGAGTCGATGAATGCCAACGTAGTCTTGGTGCTGAGGTCAGCTCCGCGTTGCGGGCCACCGAAGCCTCCGAAACCGCCGAAGCCTCCTCCGCCGCCGCCAAAAAGGTTGGCAAAGACGTCTTCGAAGCCTGCGCCTTGAGCGCCATTGAACCCCGGGCCACCGGCACCACCGGTGAAACGAGGGCCACCGCCCATGGCCCGAACCTGATCGTATTCGGCACGCTTCGCCTTATCGCTGAGAACGTCGTGCGCCTCATTGATCTCTTTGAAGCGCGCCTCAGCTTTGGCGTCTCCCGGGTGAAGGTCTGGGTGAAACTCGCGAGCAAGCTTTCGGTACTTCTTCTTCAGTTCGGCCTCTGAGACGTCTTTAGAGACACCCATGACCTTATAGAAGTCCTTCTCGAACCAGTCTTGACTAGCCATTGCTACCCCTCAAGCGGAATGTTTACCGCAACCATGGCGGGGCGCAGCAGGCGGTCGCCCACCATGTAACCCGATTCAATGACTGCGGCAATAACTGTTTCAGTTACTCCCTCGGTTGGATTCTGAACCAGTGCGTTGTGAAGCTCCGGGTTGAACTTGTCACCCTCGGCACCAAACGCCTGAAGCCCAAACTTTTCGCCCGAGGCGCGAAGCTTGGTGGCGACTGCGGCAAAAGGTGAACCCTCTAGGTCGCCGTGTGCTTCTGCGCGAGACAAATCGTCTAGAGCGGGAATCAACGAACGGAAGACTTCGGCAATCGCAAGGCTGCGAGCAACATCGCGGTCGCGCTCAACCCTGTTCTTGTAATTCACAAACTCAGCTTGAACGCGCTGGAGGTCGGCTAGAAGCTCCGCCTCTTTGCTTATCGGTCCGGTCTCTTCAACCAGGTCGGCGAGTTCCTGATCGAGCTGGTCAGGGTTTTCGCCCTGACCAGACTCGTCTTGAATGTTTTCTTCAGGCATTACTTGGTTTCGCCCTCGTCTTCGACAACTTCGGCGTCGACTACGTCTTCGCCAGCGTTTTCTTCGGGAGCGGCCTCGGCCTCAGGTGACGAGTAAATTGCTTCACCCATCTTCTGTGCCGAAGTGTTCAGCTTCTCGATCGCTGCCTTGACGGCGTCGATGTCTTCTCCGGCGAGCGCGCTCTTCAGTGCGTCCACGTCGGCCTGAACCTCCGTCTTCACCTCTTCGGGCAGCTTCTCGTCGTTGTCCTTGATCAGCTTCTCAGTCGAATAGACGAGCTGCTCGCCAAGGTTGCGGTCTTCCTGCTCCTCGCGACGCTTCTTGTCTTCGGCAGCGTGTTCTTCTGCCTCACGAACCATGCGCTCGATGTCTTCCTTAGGTAGCGAACCGCCGCCGGTGATGGTGACCGAAGCCTCCTTGCCCGTGCCCTTGTCTTTTGCAGACACGTGGACGATGCCGTTGGCGTCGATGTCGAAGGTCACTTCGATTTGTGGAACACCGCGTGGTGCTGGTGCGATGCCGCCGAGCTTGAAGTCACCGAGTGCCTTGTTGTCGCGGGTGAACTCACGCTCACCCTGGAACACTGCAATGGTTACCTCTGGCTGGTTGTCGTCTGCCGTGGTGAAGGTTTCTGAACGCTTGGTCGGAATCGCGGTGTTGCGCTCGATCAACTTGGTCATGATTCCACCCTTGGTTTCGATACCCAGCGATAGCGGGGTTACGTCCACGAGCATTACGTCCTTGCGCTCACCCTTAAGCACACCGGCCTGGAGGCTTGCACCAACTGCGACTACCTCGTCAGGGTTTACACCCTTGTTAGGCTCCTTGCCACCGGTGAGGCTCTTGACTAGCTCGGTGACTGCCGGCATACGAGTCGAACCACCAACGAGGACAACGTGTGCGATGTCGGCGACCTTGACTCCGGCCTCCTTGATTACGTCGTTGAACGGCTTCTTGGTGCGCTCGAGTAGGTCAGCGGTTAGCTGCTCGAACTGGGCGCGGGTGATCGTCTCGTCGAGGTTGGCTGGGCCGTTCTCGGTGAGCGATAGGTAAGGCAGCTGAACGTTCGCGGTCATCGACTGCGAAAGCTCTTTCTTTGCCTGCTCGGCTGCTTCTTTCAGACGCTGTAGCGCGATCTTGTCTTTCGACACGTCCACGCCCGAGGTTTCTTTGAACTTCTTGACCAGGTGCTCAACTACGCGCTGATCCCAGTCGTCGCCGCCGAGGCGGTTGTCGCCGGCGGTCGAGCGCACCTGGATGGTCGAGAAGTCGTCGTCCTTGCCCACCTCGAGCAGCGAGACGTCGAACGTGCCGCCACCGAGGTCGAAGACGAGGATCAGCTCGTCCTCCTTGCCCTTGTCGAG
>CAFBNO010000012.1_pt1 | contig 22488 bp, 24 predicted proteins | sample 7269281 | NCBI WGS metagenome assembly CAFBNO01 (sample SAMEA6814098, study PRJEB35770) | freshwater metagenome | biome: Freshwater; feature: Freshwater reservoir; material: water | place: Czech Republic | collected 2017-05-23 | depth 30m m | reverse complement strand
GATGCGATCGCTAGGGCCTGCTCGAGAGCGAACCTGCCGGCGTAGAGCGACTTGCCGAGGATCGCACCTTCAAGGCCAATAGGCGCTAGAGCGCGAAGATCGGTGATGTCTTGCAGGCTCGAGATGCCGCCAGATGCCACGACAGGCTTCGAGGTTCGAGCCATGACCTCCTTGAGAAGTTCGATGTTCGGGCCTTTTAGAGTGCCGTCTTTGGTGACGTCGGTGACCACGTACCGCGGGCAACCGGCGTCCTCTAGACGAGCGAGCACCTCCCAGAGATCTCCACCCTCTTTTGTCCAGCCGCGAGCGGCAAGTGTGGTGCCGCGGACGTCGAGCCCAACCGCGATTGCGTCGCCAAAGCGTTCGATTACTCGGGCAGTCCAGTCGGGGTCTTCTAGAGCTGCGGTGCCGAGGTTGACTCGGGTCGCGCCGGCTTCCAAGGCGGCCTCGAGCGAGGCGTCGTCGCGAATTCCGCCCGAAAGTTCGATCTTTACCGAGCTGGCCGCCGAAACCACTTCGCGCAATAGTGCTCGGTTATCGCCACGTCCGAAGGCTGCGTCTAGGTCAACGAGGTGAATCCACTCGGCTCCGGCGTTGATCCAGGTCATGGCCGCTTCGATTGGGTCGCCGTAGTCGGTCTCGCTGCCGGCCTCGCCCTGGGTGAGGCGAACCGCCTTGCCGTCGGCTACGTCAACGGCTGGCAAAAGTTCGAGGTATGGGTACACGATTCTCCTAGAGGGTTGCTACCCAGTTGGTTAAAAGTTGAATGCCGGCTTCGCCAGACTTTTCTGGGTGAAATTGGGTTGCCGAAAGAGGGCCTACCTCGCAGGCGGCAACGAACAGCGAGCCGTATTCGGCCCAGGTGACCTTTGGCGGAATGAACGAGCCGATTGCCTCGAGCTCCCAATTCTTCACACCGTAGGAGTGCACGAAATAGAAACGCTCGTTCTCGACTCCCGCAAAGAGCTTCGAGCCCTTGGCGGCCGTGACGGTGTTCCAGCCGATGTGCGGCAGGGTTGGCGCGTCTAGCAGCTCGACTGTGCCAGGCAGTTGGCCAAGCCCCTCGGTTTCGAGGCCGTGTTCGACGCCTAGTTCAAATAGGACTTGCATGCCAACGCAAATGCCGAGCACCGGGCGTCCGGCGACGAGACGTTTGTCGACAAGTTCGTTTGCCTTGCGAGCGTTTAGTTGTTCCATGACAGAGGCAAAAGCACCAACGCCGGGCACGACGAGTCCGTCTGCGTTTAGGGCTTTTTCGGGGTCACCGGTTAGCTCGACCCTTGCGCCAGCGGCGACGAGCGCCTTCACTGCCGAATGAACATTGCCACTGCCGTAGTCGTAGACGACGACGCTTTTGGTCACAGAGCGCCCTTGGTTGAAGGCACACCGACCACGCGTGAATCCGGCTCAACGGCCTTGCGAAGCGCGCGGGCGAAGGCCTTGAACTCGGTCTCGGCAATGTGGTGCGCGTCGCGACCCTCTAGGACGTTGATGTGCACGGTTATTCCGGCGTTCAAGGTGATCGCCTCAAATACGTGACGAACCAGCGACCCGGTGAAGTGACCACCGATCAGGTGGTACTCGAAACCAGCAGGTTCACCGCTGTGAACCAAATAGGGGCGGCCAGAAACGTCGACAACCGCACGAACCAGCGCTTCGTCAAGTGGAACCGTGGCGTCGCCGTAGCGGCCGATGCCGGCTTTGTCGCCTAGGGCCTCGCGAAGAGCCTGACCTAGAACGATCGCGGTGTCTTCGACCGTGTGGTGAACGTCGATGTGGGTGTCGCCGGTGGCCTTGATGTCAAGGTCAATCAGCGAGTGCTTCGAGAAAGCCGTGAGTAGGTGGTCGAAAAACGGCACGGTGGTGCTGATGTTCGACTTGCCGGTGCCGTCGAGGTTCAAAGTCAGCTCGATTGCCGACTCGCTCGTCTTGCGCGACAGAGTTGCAGTTCTACTCATGTAATTACCTTTCGCCTAAAAAGCGACATTGGGATTACCTAAAGTCTAGTTGGCTTGCAACTGAGCTAGGGCTTCGAGAAATGCGCTGGTCTCGGCTTCGGTGCCGGCGGTGACGCGCAAGGTGTTTGGGATTCCGACATTGCGAACCAGGATTCCTTTGCCAAGGAGGTCCGTGAACGTGCGAGTCGGGTCTTTTACCCCGGCGAACAGAACGAAGTTGGCGTCGCTGCGATAGGGATCAAAGCCCATCGCGCCAAGCTCCCGCACGATTCGGTCGCGCTGAACCTTGATGTCGCCAACCGTGGCAAGTAGTTCCCCGGCGTGGTCTAGGGCTGCTTCAGCGGCGGCCTGGGTGAAAGCGCTCAGGTGGTAGGGCAAACGCACCAATCGCATGGCATCGACCACTGCTGGGTCTGCCGCGAGGTAGCCAACCCGAGCACCGGCGAAGGCGAAGGCCTTAGACATGGTGCGCGAAATCAACAGGCGCGGACGACCGGGAAGTAGCGAAATCGCGGAGTGCGATTCGTTAGCGAATTCGGCGTAGGCCTCGTCGACCACGACTATGCCATCGGTTGCCTCATAGGCTGCCTCGATGCAGTCGAGACTAAGCGGAGTTCCGGTCGGGTTGTTTGGCGAGCAAAGCAGCACGATATTTGGCTGGTGCTTTGCGATTGCCTCGCGAACCAACTCAGGTGTCAGTTCGTAGCGCTCGCCTCGGGGTGCATCAAGGTATTCGGTGTCGGCTCCGAGTGCGATGAGTGAATACATCGAATAGGTTGGGCCGAAACCGATGGCTAAGCGACCGGGGCCTCCGAAGGCCTGAAAGATTTGCTGGAGAACTTCGTTAGAACCGTTGGCTGCCCAGAGTTGTTTGCCGGTGAGGCCATGGCCGAGGTATTTTGCAAGGGCCTCGCGCAGGGTTTCGAATTCTCGATCCGGGTAGCGGTTGATGCCGTGAGCCGCCTCGCCGACCCTCTTGACGATGTCCTTGATGACCGCGTCTGGAAGCTCGTGAGTGTTTTCGTTTACGTTCAGTGACACCGGAACGTTCAGCTGTGGCGCGCCGTAGGGCTCGCGGCCGCGCAGGGAGTCGCGCAGTGGAAGGTCTGAAAGGGAGGTCACCCTTTCAATATTAGCGACTAGAAGTTAGGCAGTGCGATTCGCTGCCCTGGCTGCAGGGTCGACTGGGTGAGGTTGTTTAGTGTGACGATGGCCTCAACGGTGTCTCGAGGGTCTTGGTTTGGTGCTACTCGCTCGGCGATCTGCCAAAGGGTCTCGCCGTTGTGAACCGTGACGTAGGTGAACGAGGTCTTGGCGACCTCATTGCTCGCCTGAGCCGACTGGTTGCTGAAGAAGCTGACGGCGGCAATGATGAGGCCGATGATGACGGCAAGACGAGTAAGACCTTTTGCACGAGAGGTTACTGTGTTCATCTTTTACATCCCTTTTCGAAATTGTGTTCCGAACAAGTGTTCGAATAGTTCAAGAATAACTCGACCCACCGACACCTTGTCAAGTATTTTTCGAAAATATGTTTGATAATTAGAAATAATTCGAATAATCTTTCGATAGAACAACGAAAGGTAAGTCAATGTTCAACGAAAACGACGACATGAGCGAGTGGCTCCCGGGCGACACCGAGGGCCTCAGCGAAAAGCAGCGCTATATCCTGGCCTCTATCTCGAAGTTCCAACAGGTCAAGGGTTACTCCCCCAGCCTTCGCGAGATCGGCGAGATGGTCGGGCTCAGTGCCGTGGCCAGCGTGAAGTACCAACTCGACCAGATTCGAGAAAAAGGTTTTCTAAACAAGAACGAGGGCAAGCAGCGCGCAATGGACGTAGTTCGCAGCAGCGCAACGGGCGTCGTGAACATCGGCAACGCCAAACTGGTTCCCTGGGTCGGTCAAATCGCGGCCGGTACCCCAATTACCTCAGAGCAAAACATCGAAGACACCTTCACCCTGCCCTCTCAACTAGTTGGCAAGAGTGACGACCTATTCATCTTGAAGGTCAAGGGCGAGTCGATGATCGACGCCGCCATTTGCGACGGCGACTGGGTCGTTGTTCGAATGCAACAGCATGCCGAAAACGGTGACATCGTGGCGGCTCTGCTAGAAGACGAAGCGACAGTGAAGGTTTTCAAGCAAGAGAACGGTCACACCTGGCTGCTACCTCGCAACTCGAACATGGCCCCGATCGACGGCACACACGCCGTGATCATGGGCAAGGTTGTCAGCGTCCTGCGCTCTATTTAGCGAAAATCGCCAATTCGGCGGCCAGCTCCGGACGCACCATAGCGATTATGTGCGTGCCCTCTTCGACGTATTCGAGTTCGACGATCTTGCTGTTCAGGTGAATTCTCGAAACCAGGTCACCGCGACTATATGGCACGACCACTTCGACTTTGACGTTCGGCTCTGGCAGTAGCGACTCGATCTTGGCGAGCAGCTCAGGGATCCCCTCGCCGGTTCTAGCCGAAACCTCCATCGAACCGGGTGCTAGGCCTCGAAGCGCCATGCGAGTGGTCTCGTCAACCAGATCGATCTTGTTGAAGACAATCAGTTCGAGGATGTTGCTTGCCCCAACTTCGCCGACCACGTTGCGAACGGTCTCAATCTGACTACTTGGGTGTGGGTGCGAGGCATCGACAACGTGGACGATCAAATCGGAGGCCGCGATCTCCTCGAGAGTCGACCTAAAGGCCTCGACCAACTGGTGCGGAAGATTGCGCACGAACCCAACCGTGTCGGCGAGTGTGTAAGGGCGGCCGTCCGGTGTTAGTGCCTTGCGAACAGTGGGGTCGAGGGTTGCAAAGAGCGCGTTTTCGACCAAGACCCCAGCCTGGGTGATCCGGTTCAACAGCGAGGACTTACCTGCGTTGGTGTAGCCGGCAATGGCAACCGCCGGAACCGAATTGCGAACTCGATTCGCCCGTTTGGCCTCACGAGCCGGCTTCATCTCTTTGATCTGCTTGCGAAGCTTCGCCATCTTGGTGTTGATGCGTCGACGATCCAACTCGATCTTGGTTTCACCAGGTCCACGAGAGCCCATACCGACACCGCCGGCCGCCTGACCACCGGCCTGACGAGACATCGACTCACCCCAACCGCGAAGTCTCGGTAGCAGGTATTCGAGCTGAGCGAGTTCGACCTGAGCCTTGCCCTCGCGACTCTTCGCGTGCTGGGCAAAGATGTCCAAGATGACAGCGGTTCGGTCGATGACCTTAACCTTGACCACGTCTTCGAGAGCACGGCGTTGGCTCGGGGCCAACTCGGTGTCGGCAATCACGGTGTCTGCGCCGCAGGCCTGAACCATGGCGCGAAGTTCTTCGGCCTTGCCTTTGCCCAAATAGGTTGCCGGGTCCGGGTGCGCACGCCTCTGCAGCAGCCCGTCCAAGACCTCTGATCCAGCGGTTTCGGCTAGAGCGGCAAGTTCACGAAGCGAATTTTCGGCGTCCTGCAGGTTCTGCTCTCCCCAGAGGCCGATCAAGACAACCTTTTCGAGTCGCAGCTGTCGATACTCGACCTCGCTGACGTCCTCGAGTTCGGTAGAAAGGCCGGCTACGCGTCTAAGCGCCGAACGATCTTCAAGATCCTGCTGGTCGCCGTCGGAATCCGAGTAGCCGTGAGTATCTTCTGCACCAAGTGCAGCGGCGCGCTCGCCTCGGCGCAAAATCCGGTCGATGACCTGCTCGGATTGGGTTGGTTCACTCACTTCACTAACACTAGACCCCAAGGTTGTATTAGTGTGGCGCTATGCCTTCCCACTACTTCGACGAGACCCCCGCGGGCGAGTTCAAGACCAAAGAAATCAAGGTCTCCCTTGACGGTCACGAAGTTAGTGTTACTACCTCCGGTGCAATCTTCAGCCCAGACCACGTGGACACCGGCACCAAGATTCTTCTGGAACATCTCGATCGCGCACCAAAGGGCGGCGACATTCTCGACATCGGTTGCGGTTGGGGCCCGATTGCACTTGCGCTGGCACTGCACTCTCCTAAGGCCACCATCTGGGCAATCGATGTAAACGAGCGCGCCCGCCAACTCACCGAGTTGAACGCTGCAAAACTGGGTCTCACCAATGTCAAGGTTTGCCGACCCGATGAGATCCCAGCAGACATCGAGTTCACCGGAATTTGGTCGAACCCACCGATTCGGGTCGGAAAAGATGTCTTGCATGAGCTGCTGGAGCACTGGTTGCCAAGGTTAGAAGCAGGCGCGAACGCCTATCTAGTAGTTCAGAAGAACCTGGGTGCCGACTCGCTTCAGCGTTGGATTTCATCGACCATCAAGGGAATCAAGATTGAACGCGTCGACACATCAAAGGCGTTTCGGGTGCTGCGCTCGACTAAAGGCTAGCTAGGTCGATTTCGCCATCGAACGAAAGCGTTGCGGGACCACTCAAACCAACGTGCTCGCCGTCTTCGGTTGCAAACATGCGTACCGCTAGGGTTCCGCCAGGAACCGTAACCTGCCACTGGTTTGGAGCTCCCTTGCCGGCCCAGAGTCTGGTGGCCAAAGCCGCCGCAACAATACCAGTGCCGCAGGAAAGAGTTTCTCCAACTCCACGTTCGTGAACGCGCATCGAGATATAACCCACGCCGTTTTGCACCATTGGTTCGGCGGGCACGATGAATTCGACGTTGGCTCCCTCGGGTTGCTTAGGGTCTAGCACCGGTGGACGATTCAGATCTAGCTCGCTTAACTCTTCGGTGTGGGCGAGAGCCACCACGACGTGCGGGTTGCCGGCGTTGATTGCCTGTCCCGGACGCGGAACATCGGTGCCGGTCGTCAGGACAGTGATTTCGGCCGAACCGGGACGCCAACGGCCCATGTCGACGGCAAAACCATTGGTGGAGCGCTGAATGTCGCGCACTCCGGCGCGCGTTCCGATAGAAAGTGTGTCGCCGGGTGACAGTTCGACCAAACCGCGTTCGGTCAGGTAGCGGGCAAAGACTCGGACGCCGTTGCCACACATCTCGGCGACGCTCCCGTCGGCGTTGCGATAGTCCATAAACCATTCGGCCGCGGGCTCTTCTTTTAGGCTGGCCGCGCCATCGGGCAAGGCGCTCGAACGAATCACGCGAATCAAGCCGTCGGCACCGATTCCGAAGTGGCGGTCGCAAAGCTTGGCAACGCTTTCTGGGGTTAGGTCGAGTTCGCCTCGCTCGTCAAGAATCAGCACGAAGTCGTTGCCCGTGCCGTGACCCTTGGTGAATTGAACGGTTGCCATGCCTCAAGCCTAAATGACGAGTTCTAGCGCGGCCGCGACAAGGTCTTCGCGATCGAAAGCTAGCCAGTTGATTCGCTTGTCACGCCTAAACCACGACATCTGCCTTCTGGCATAGCGCGAAGTCAGGAGCGCGGTTTGCTCGATTGCCTGTTCGCGGGTGAGCGACCCGTCTAGCTCGGCTAGGGCCTGCGCGTAACCGATGGCCTGGCTCGCCGTTTTGCCATCGCGAATGCCAGCCGGAATAAGCGACTCGACCTCTTCGCGGAACCCGTTTTGCCACATCGCTTCGGCTCGCTGGTAGAGCCTCGGCACGAGGACCGCACGCTCCGCCAGTAACCCAATCTGGATGCTCGACTGCCACTCCTCTGGAGTTTCGGGTAGCGCGGCGGCAAATGGCTCACCCGTGATGGTGACGATCTCTAGCGCTCGCACGATTCGGCGTCCGTTTTGGGAATCGATTCGACTCGCCGCGACCGGGTCTTTGGCGGCCAGGCGGTTGTGCAGCTCTCTCGCGCCAAATTCGATCAGGTCTGCCTCTAGGCCGGCTCGCAATGCCTCGTCTCGGGCCGGGAACTCGAAGTTGTTCAGGACCGAGGCTATGTAGAGCATCGAGCCGCCAACCAGAATCGGTGTCACTCCCCTGCGCTGTATCTCTTCGATAACGGGGCGGGCGACGGCCTGGTATTCGGCCGCGGTTGACTCCTGGCGAATCTCAAGCCAATCGAGCAGGTGGTGCGGGATTCCGCGTCGCTCGGCTACTGAAAGCTTGGCGGTGCCGATGTCCATGCCGCGATAGAACTGCATCGAGTCGCAGTTCACGATCTCGGCAGTGGTGCCGCGCAATGCAAGCGCCTCAACGAGAGCGAGCCCGAGATCGGATTTGCCGGTACCGGTTGGGCCGACCACCGCGATCAGCTGGTTAGGCACCGCGAACACCTAGCGGAATCGATCGGCGACCAGGGGTTGCCTGGGCGGGAACACCGCAGGATGCTGCCTGAGCGCGATCCCAGGCATCGCCGGCGATGGTATGCCTGATTTCGATGTCGTTTGGAGTCTTTGGGTCGGCAATCAGGTGAAAAGGGCCGGATTCTTCAACTGTGACGGTAGCCAGATCGCCCGGACGAGGCTCTAGGACGCCCTGTGGGACGCTGAAGTGGACCAGGCGACCATCACGCGCGCGGCCGCTCAAACGGTGCGTAGCGGCGTCTTTGCGCCCCTCGTTGTTACCAACCAAAACCTCAACGGTTTGCCCAATGAGCTTTTGGTTCTCTTCGAAGGCGATCTGGTTGACCAACTTGTGCAAGCGCTCGAAGCGCTCCTGAACCACTGCCTTCGGAATCTGGTCTGGCATTTCGGCTGCCGGAGTGCCGGGGCGAATCGAATACTGGAACGTGTAGGCGGTGGCGAAGCGGGACTCGCTGACCACACGCATGGTTTCAAGAAAGTCTTCTTCGGTCTCGCCAGGGAAACCCACGATGATGTCGGTCGAAATTGCGGCGTTTGGGATCGCCTCACGAACCGAGTCGATGATCCCCAAGAACTTTGTGCTTCGGTAGCTGCGCTTCATCGCCTTCAAGACCGAATCGCTACCGCTCTGCAGTGGCATGTGCAGCTGAGGCATGACGTTTGGGGTTTCGGCCATGGCATCGATTACGTCCTGAGTGAAGGCTGCAGGGTGCGGGCTAGTGAAGCGAACGCGCTCGAGCCCCTTAACCTCGCCCATGGCTCGAAGCAACTTGGCGAATGCCCCGCGGTCGCCGAATTCGACACCGTAGGTGTTGACGTTTTGGCCGAGCAGAGTGATCTCAATCACGCCGTCGGCAACCAGCGCCTGAACCTCGGCGAGAATCTCGCCGGGGCGGCGGTCTTTCTCTTTGCCGCGCAGGCTCGGAACGATACAGAAGGTGCAGGTGTTGTTGCAGCCAACCGAAATCGAGACCCAGGCGGCGTAGGTGCTGTCGCGCTTGGTTGGGAGGTCGCTTGGGAAGGTTTCGAGAGACTCGAGAATCTCGATCTGGGCCTCTTCATTGTGACGGGCTCGTTCCAAGAGGACGGGCAGCGACCCAATGTTGTGCGTGCCGAAGACAACGTCGACGTATGGCGCCTTCTTGACGATTGTTTCGCGATCCTTTTGAGCCAGGCAACCACCAACCGCAATCTGAAAGTCCGGGTTCTCTTTCTTCTTGCCGTATAGCTGCGAAATGGCTGCGTAAAGGCGATTGTCGGCGTTCTCGCGAACCGCACAGGTGTTGAAAACCACGATGTCTGCTTCTTCGCCAAGCGCAGAGACGTAGCCAGCGTCTTCGAGCAGGCCGGTCAGGCGCTCGGAGTCGTGAACATTCATCTGGCAGCCGAAGGTGCGGACCTCGTAGCTGCGTTGTTTGGTTTCGGAAGTCATCAGGCTTCCGATTTTACCGCCTGCTCGCGCGCATATCGGATGGCCGCGTAAACAACTCCGCCACCGTAGCCCTTGCGAGCTAGATAACCAGAGAGCCTGCGCTCCTGAACTGCCGATTCGAGGCGGCTCATGGTTCTGAGTCTTTTGACGGCTAGTTCTTTGGCGGTCTCGAACTCTTGCTCCGAGGTGATCTCCGAAATCGCCTCTTCGATGACCTCGACAGCTACGCCCTTTGTTGAAAGTTCGCGTTTGATTGCCGACTTGGAAAGCCCCTTGTAACGCCTGCGGCTGTTGACAATGACGTTTGCAAACTGTGCGTCGTCGATTAGCCCGGATTCCTCAAACCGATCGAGTATCGGTTCGGCGATATCCTCGGGTATCTCACGTTTGACCAGGATGGCCCGCAGTTGAGCCTTCGACTTAGCGCCCTTGGATAGCTGAAAGAGCAGGACGTTTCTCGCCCTGCTCTCCAGCTTTTCGCGCGAAGGCGCAGTTTCAGTCATTGTTATTCGTTGGCTGCCTTATCGATTGCAACCGGAGCGATGTCTGCGATCGGAGCCACCTCTTCGACCGGTAGGTCGGCAACGGCACGAGGAACACCGATGCCAAGCTTGGTCTTGATCCTCTTCTCGATCTCGTCGGCAACGGCAGGGTTATCGATTAGGTACTTGCGAGAGTTCTCTTTGCCCTGACCGAGTTGGTCGCCCTCGTAGGTGTACCAGGCACCAGACTTCTTGACGATGTCGTGGTCGACGCCGAAGTCGAGGAGGCTGCCCTCACGCGAGATGCCGAGACCGTAGATGATGTCGAACTCGGCCTGCTTGAACGGTGAGGCCATCTTGTTCTTGACCACCTTGACGCGAGTGCGGTTACCGACTGCGTCGGTGCCGTCTTTCAGGGTCTCGATGCGGCGAATGTCTAGGCGAACCGAAGCGTAGAACTTCAGAGCCTTACCTCCGGCGGTGGTTTCTGGGCTTCCGAAGAAGACACCGATCTTTTCGCGGAGCTGGTTTATGAAGATCATGGTGGTGTTGGTGTTGCTGAGCGCACCGGTTAGCTTGCGAAGAGCCTGCGACATGAGTCGGGCCTGAAGACCAACGTGCGAGTCACCCATTTCACCTTCGATTTCGGCGCGTGGCACAAGGGCTGCAACCGAGTCGATGACGATGATGTCGATTCCGCCGGAGCGAATCAGCATGTCGGCGATTTCAAGCGCCTGCTCACCGGTGTCTGGCTGGCTGACGAAGAGGTCGTCGATGTTTACACCGAGAGCCTTGGCGTACTCCGGGTCAAGTGCGTGCTCGGCGTCGATGAACGCCGCGGTGCCGCCGGCTGCCTGTGCGTTGGCGATTGCGTGCAGGGCAACGGTGGTCTTACCGGAGGACTCAGGGCCGTAGACCTCGACGATGCGGCCGCGAGGAAGGCCGCCAATGCCTAGAGCTACGTCTAGGGCGATAGAGCCGGTGGGGATTACCTCGACCGGTGCGCGTTCGTCTGAACCAAGTCGCATGATCGAGCCTTTGCCGAACTGACGCTCAATCTGAGCCAGTGCGGTGTCTAGTGCCTTCTCGCGTTCGTTTGCAGATGCCATCTTTTGTCCTCTTGCTTCTGGCGCATCGCGCCTCTAGGTTTCATTTTCCTGTGAGACTACGTCTAACCTCCGACACCTTGTCGGGGTGGCGCAAAAGTTGTGAACAACTTCTTTGCTACGAACAGACTAGCAAAATTCGAACAAGTTTTCGAATATTTTATTTCGGCGTGTCTTTTTTCGAATGTTTGTTCAAACCGTGCCAACGTTCCTTCGGTACTCCGGCCGTGTGGCAAACGGCCAGCCAGACCTCTTTAGGGTCGAATCCCGAGGCAATTGCCTTGTCTGCGGTGAGGTCGCCCAGATCACCCAGGACCAGGTCGCGTCGAATCACAGCGGAATACGCTACGCCGAATTCGTCGGCGATGAGCGAGTTGAACTGTGAAAGGCGCATGCCTAAAACCCTAAGCGAAAACCCCGATCATCGCTGACCGGGGCTCGCATAAGTTGGTGCTTAGCGGCTGAAGCTCGCAAGCAGTTCGGCTGGCACGGTGTCTGGGATCGTTAGACCCTCAAGTGCAGCTAGGCGCTCACTGACCTCGCGCATGATTTGGGAGATCGGAACATCTAGGGCTTCTGCGATTGATAGCAGAATCTCGCTCGAAGCTTCTTTCTGGCCGCGCTCGATCTCGCTCAGGTAGCCAAGGGCAACGCTTGCGCGACCGGCGACCTGACGAAGAGTGTGGCGTTTTTGCAGACGGAGTTCTCGAAGAACATCACCGATTTCGCGACGAACTAAAAGCATTTCGTCTCCTTTCTGACAACCCTCAGGTTTGAGGAGTTACAGGATAACTTACAACGCGAGACTCCGTTTTATGCCCGAAATTCCTGCGAGTCTCCTGAGAGTGCAGTTTTGAGTGTGGCGAGCGCTCCGGCCACCGCTCCGGCTCGAATTTCTGCTCGATCTCCCTTGAGCGATAGTTCGACTACTTCTGAGCCGTGAGGTGTCAGCACCCCGATAAATACCGTGCCGACCGCCACCCCGTCTTGGGTGTCTGGCCCGGCCACGCCGGTTGCCGAGAGAGCAACATCCGCCTTGAACACGTTGGCGGCACCGACGGCCATTTCGATGGCCACTGCGGGGTCAACGGCTCCCACGTCGGCCAAGAGTTTTGCATCGACACCCAAAAGATCGCTCTTGGCTTCTGTTGCGTAGGCAACCACCGAACCACGAAGCACCTTAGAAGCCCCTGGGACGCCCACAAAGGCGTCGGCGAGCAAGCCACCGGTCAGCGACTCGGCCAAGGCCAAAGACCAGCCACGCGCCTCCAGGAGGACCAAAATCTCTGCTGCACTCACTTCTTTGCCCCCGCGACTAGATAGGCGATTCCGCTGTACAAAGTAAGCGCGAGCGCTACCACCGTCAAGGCGAGTTCGAGGCCCGGCTGAATACCGAACGGCAACCACCCGGTTGGGCTGAGCAGAAAGCCTACGAGGATCGATTGCATGATGGTCTTCAGCTTGCCGCCACCCGAAGCCGCGATGACACGCTTTTTCAGAACCGCGAACCGGTAGATCGTGATGCCGATTTCGCGCACGAGGATGATTCCGGTGACCCACCAGGAGACCTCGCCGAGAAGCGACAGCGAAACCAACACTCCGCCGATCAAGAACTTGTCAGCGATCGGGTCAAGTATCTTGCCGAGATTAGTCACTTGGCCACGTTTTCTGGCGATGGCTCCGTCAACGCCATCGGTAGCTGCAGACAAAACAAATAGCAGAACCGCCAGCCAGCGCCAGCCTGATGAGCGATCTGGCTCGGCAAAGACCACCCAGATTACAAATGGGACGAGCAGGATTCGAGAAAGAGTTACCAGGTTGGCGAGCATTAGTCGCGGCCCGTTAGCTGCCAAGCGTCTTCGTCACCGTCTTGGTCATCATCGACGATTTCGGTGTCATCGATAACGTCGGCAGCAGTGCGCACGATCGGTGATGGGCTAACGCCAGGCTCACCCCTAAGCTGGCCGAGGACCACCGCGAGTTCATCGGGCTGCACCAGTACGTCGCGAGCCTTCGAGCCTTCGCTCGGGCCAACGATGTTGCGCGATTCGAGTAGATCCATCAGGCGACCGGCCTTGGCAAAACCGACTCGAAGCTTTCTCTGCAGCATCGAGGTCGAGCCGAATTGCGAAGAAACGATTAGTTCGGCAGCCGCCAGCAAGAGCTCTAGGTCGTCGCCGATGTCGGCGTCCACGTTCTTGGACTGCACAGGAGCCTCAACGTCGTTTCGGTATTCGGGGTTCATCTGACGCTTCACGTGTTCGACGACCTTTTCGAGCTCGGCTTCGCTCAACCAAGCTCCCTGGACTCGAATTGGCTTGTTGGTGCCCATCGGAGAGAACAAAGCGTCACCCTGACCGATGAGCTTTTCGGCTCCGGGTTGGTCGAGAATCACGCGCGAGTCGGTTAGCGAGGACACCGAGAAGGCCAATCGGCTTGGAACGTTTGCCTTGATCAAACCGGTAACCACGTCGACCGAAGGTCGCTGGGTTGCTAGCACCAGGTGGATACCCGAGGCGCGAGCGAGCTGCGTGATGCGAACGATTGAGTCTTCTACCTCGCGAGGAGCAACGATCATCAGGTCGGCGAGCTCGTCGACCACAACGAGCAGGTAAGGGTATGGCGTTAGGACGCGCTTCGAACCCTCGGGAACCCGAATGGTTCCAGCGACCACCGCGCGGTTGAAATCATCGACATGTTTGAAGCCGAAGGATGCGAGGTCGTCGTAGCGGGAATCCATCTCTTTGACGACCCAGGCCAGCGCTTCGGCGGCTTTTTTGGGGTTAGTGATAATCGGGGTAATCAGGTGCGGCACGCCCTGATAGGCGGCGAGTTCGACTCGCTTCGGGTCGATCAGCACCATGCGAACTTCGGCCGGCTTCGAACGCATGAGAATCGAGGTGATCATCGCGTTGACGAACGAAGACTTACCCGCGCCAGTTGCACCAGCGACCAAAAGGTGTGGCATTTTGGCAAGGTTCGCTACGACATAGCCACCCTCAACGTCTTTACCGATACCAATGGTCAGCGGGTGGGCGCTAGCGGTGGCAACGTTGGAACGCAGGACGTCACCTAGCGAAACCGTCTCGCGGTCGACGTTTGGAATCTCGATACCGATCAGGGACTTGCCCGGGATCGGGGCGAGGATTCGCACCTCGTTGCTGGCAACGGCATAGGACAGATTCTTTTCAAGTCTGGTTACGGCTTCTACCTTCACACCGGGAGCGAGCTCAACCTCGTAGCGAGTTACCGTTGGCCCGCGAGAGAAACCGACAACCTTGGCGTCGACCTCAAATTCCTGGAAAACGCTAGTGATCGCCTGAGTGACAATGGCGTTTGCTTCGGTCTTGGCCTTTGGTGGGGTGCCGGGCGGAAGCATAGCGAGCGAAGGTAAGACGTATGCCTTGCTCGGCTTCACCGGCGCCGGCGCCGGCTCTGCCTCGATTAGTTCGGTTGGGGCATCGATTGATGCCGGAACAATATCGATTGGTTCGGTTTGATCCGAAACCGAGGTGTCTACCGATGGCACATCGGTTATCGGCTCGTCGCCGAAAAGGTCGCTGAGGTCGTCCTCGAGGATTGGTGTTTCGTATGGCTCTTCGTCTTTGGCGTCCTTGTCGCGCCGCCACCAGGGCACCTTGGTGCCGTCATAGGCGTCGTGCAGCTCGGTGTGCTCGGGAGTATCGGCCTGAGCCTTAGGCTCATTACCACCAAACATGCTCGCCCAAAAAGCGCGAAGGCGCTTGGTGATTTTGTTCGGTGGTGTCTTGGTGAGAACCAACACCGACATCAAGGCAACGAGAACCATAAACGGCACAGCGCCCCAAATGGTCAGGTAAAGCGCCGGAACCGAAATCAACCAGCCGAACATTCCCCCAGCCGCAGTAAAAGCCGTTGCGAAGTTTGGGTCGCTCGGCTGAGGTTGCGAACTAAAAAGATGGAAGAGCCCGGACGCGCTGGTGAGTAGCAGCGCCCAACCCAAGAGGATTCGCCCCGTCGAATCGTTAATCGACGGCGGCTTGCGCATTAGGTATATGGCGAGAACAACCATGATTACCGGCAGAGCCAGAGCTACTCGACCGAAGAGCAACCCGAGGGTGTATTCGTGGAGCATCTGGGCCCAGTCAGCTTTGGCCTCAAACCAGACCAGCCAGGCGCCGATGACGCCGAGCAGGAAGATTGCGAACGGCAGGCCATCGCTGCGTTCTTCTGCACTGGGCTTGTTTCGCATGTCGAAGCGAACGATGTAGCCGAAGGCGTGCGCGAGCTTTGTATAGATGCTGTTGCCTACCGAGCGATTCGATTCGATTCGCCTGGTGGGTTTGGTCTTTGGCTTTTGGGTGCGAGAAGTCACCCGAGGCTTAGAAGTCGTGCCCCGGCGCTGAGTTGGTCTGCGCGCGGCCATGAGAACAAGATATCAGCCACCACCCCCAAAAGAACGGAGGCTAGCCGACTACCACCACGGGGATAATCATCGGACGTCGGCGATGTGCGCGGTTAACCCAGGTGCCGATTGTGCGCCTGATCACCTGTTGCAAAGCGTGCGGGTCGCTAATTCCCTGACCGGCTGCCTCGGCGAGCGCTTTCGAAATCAGTGGCTTGACGTCGTCGAAGACATGGTCTTCTTCGGCAAAAGCTCGCGCTCGGATCTCGGGGCCAACTATTACGCGCCCGTCCTTGTCGACCACGCAGTAGATCGAGATAAAGCCCTCTTCGGCTAGCACGCGACGGTCGTGCAGGTCGTCCTCGGTGATTTTGCCAACGGTCTTGCCATCGACAAACAGCAGACCGCACTCGACAGCGCCAACCACTTCGGCAATACCATCGCGCAGGTCGATAACCCAGCCGTCCTCGGTGATCAGGACGCGCTCAGCAGAGATTCCGGTCTGTTCGGCAAGTTTTCCGTTGGCGATCAGGTGGCGGTATTCACCGTGCACCGGCATGACGTTCTTAGGCTTCAGGATGTTGTAGCAGTAGAGCAGTTCGCCGGCAGCTGCGTGGCCAGAGACGTGAACCTTGGCGTTGCCCTTGTGAACAACGTTTGCACCCAGCTTGGTGAGACCGTCGATTACGCGATAGACCGCGTTCTCGTTACCCGGAATCAGCGAGGACGCCAAGATGACGGTGTCGCCCTCCCCCACCTCGATGTCGTGCTCGAGATTTGCCATGCGCGAAAGGACGGCCATCGGCTCGCCCTGTGAACCGGTCGACATGTAAACGATCTTCTCGGGTGGAACATCGCCCGCGCGCTTGTAGTCGATGAAGACTCCCTCGGGAACCTTTAGGTAACCCATCTGGCTGGCGATCTCCATGTTTCGAACCATCGAGCGACCCACCAGTGCAACCCTGCGGCCGTTGGCGACTGCGGCGTCGATTACCTGCTGAACTCGGTGAACGTGGCTCGAGAACGAGGCGACGATTACCTTGCCGCGAGCGCGCGAAATCACGTTCTCGATTACCGGGCCGATGTCTTTTTCGAGCGGTGTGAAGCCTGGGACGTCGGCGTTGGTCGAGTCACACATGAACAGATCGAGACCCTCTTCGCCGATGCGCGCAAAGGCACGGAGGTCGGTCAGGCGCCCATCAAGCGGAATCTGGTCCATCTTGAAGTCACCCGTGTGCAGCACCGAGCCGGCAACGGTGCGAATGCAGACCGCTAGGGCATCGGGGATCGAGTGGTTCACAGCGATGAATTCGAGGTTGAAGCCCGCCAATTGCTCGCGCTGCCCCTCGGCAACCACGAGTGTGTAAGGGGTGATTCGGTGCTCCTTGAGCTTCGCCTCGACAAACGCCAGGGTCAACGCCGAGCCGAGCAGCGGAATGTCTTCACGAAGGCGCAGCAGGTAAGGCACCCCACCGATGTGGTCTTCGTGGCCGTGGGTCAGCACAATGCCGACCACGTCACTCAAGCGGCTACGGATGTAGTCGAAGTCTGGCAAAATCACGTCAACGCCGGGCTGGTTCTCTTCTGGGAATAGCACACCGCAGTCGACGATCAGCAATTTGCCGTCGATTTCGAAGACGGTCATGTTGCGACCAATTTCGCCGATGCCACCGAGTGGCACGATTCTTAGTGTTCCAGAGCGAAGCGCTGCTGGTTCGGGCAAGGTTAGAACCATTGGTTCCCCTATCGGGTTGTGCCAGCCACCTTTGGCAGCGCGCCACCGGCGGCTGCATTGCGGTCTGGACGGAAGTTTTCGAATGACAGTCCGGTAATGTTACCGACCTTGTCGATGTCTGCCTCGATGTTGGCAGCCTCGGCTTCCTCTGGTCCTACCAGCGGAAGACGCACGCGTGGGCTGTCAATATGACCCAAGCCGTGTAGAACGTATTTTGCGGCCACCGTGCCAGGAACGTGGTTCATAACGGCACGAACCAGAGGCTCGAGAGCGTTGTGCACCGTGAGGGCGTGGTGGAAGTCGTTTCGGTTGGTGGCATCAACCATTTCGCGGTAGGCGGCTGGCGAAACGTTTGCCGTCACGCCGATCAGCCCGGTCGCACCAATCGCGATGTGGGCGAGGATGTTTGAGTCGTCACCCGAGAAATAGAGCAGCCCGGTTTCGTTCATCACTCGCGAAGCCTGAGCGAAGTCGCCCTTGGCGTCTTTAACCGCGACGATGTTTGGGTGCTTTGCCGCACGAAGGATGGTTTCGTAAGCAATCGGGATCCCGGCGCGTCCGGGGATGTCGTAAAGAATTACCGGAAGGTCGGTTGCGTCTGCAATCAGACGAAAGTGGGTCAGGACCCCGGCCTGGGTTGGCTTGTTGTAATAGGGCGTGACGATCATGACGCCGTCGGCGCCGGCCTTTTCGCTTGCCTTGTAAAGCTGCATCGCGTGAGCGGTTTCGTTTGAGCCGCCACCGGTGATGATTTTGGCGCGACCGGCCGAAACCGACTTGCCGACCTCGACGAGCTTAATTTTTTCGGCATCGGTAAGGGTCGAAGTTTCACCCGTGGTACCGGTAACCACGACGCCGTCGGCACCGTTCGAGATCACGTAATCGATGTGCTTCTCGGTCGCAACCCAGTCGACTTCGCCTTCGGCGTTCATAGGCGTGACCAGCGCGACTAGCACTTGGCCAAATAGGTTCTTTTCTTGCGACATACGACAAACCTTACGGGGTTACGGGGCTACGCGCCCGTGCTCATTGAAGGCGTCGAAGGTGTACGGCATGAGTTCTTTCCAGAAATCTTCCATCTTCTCGGCACACATTTCGATCTCGCGCTGTGGGAACGAAGGAAAGTGGGTACCTTCACGCTTGGTTCTGAGGCTCAAGAAGTTCATGAGCGCACGGGCGTTCATGGTTACGTACATGCTCGAGTAGATGTTCAAAGGCAGCACGATACGGGCAACTTCTCGGGCAATGCCGGCTTCGAGCATGCGCTGGTAAGACTCGTATGACTCGGTCGAAGCCTTGCGCGACTCCTGCTCCACGAGCGCGATCTGCTCGGCGGTCCCTGGCAAAAACTCGTAGTGGCCGGTCTTGCCAACCTGAATCAGGTTGCGCTCCGGGCCCGGCACGTAGAAGACAGGACTGAGCTCCTTGTAACGACCAGATTCTTCGTTGTAGGAGGCGATGCGGTGCCTCTGAAACTCGCGGAACACGAAGATCGGTGCCTGAACGTAAAAAGTCATCGAGTTGTGCTCGAACGGCGAACCGTGACGGTCGCGCATCAGGTAGTTGATGAGTCCCCTGCTCTTTTTCTCATCGTCGGCAGCATCGGTTTGAGCAGCCGCAGACTCTAGGGTCTGCTCGCCCTGGGTAGATACGCGGGCGGCGAAGAGCACGTCGCTGTCGGCTGCTGATGAGCGGACAAGCTCGACGGTTACATCGCTACGAAAAATGATTTCAGACACCCGTAAATCTTACCGAAAGAGGTGGCGTAAGAAACTGAAACACAGGCAAAGAGCACCGAGTCGCAATCTAGCCTTGAAACATGCCCGCAGAATTCCGCCTTAACCTCGTCTTTGGTTTGATCGCGCTCGCGGCCGGCTTAGGTCTCTTTTGGCGAAACAGAACTGGCCGCGCTAAAGCAATTGACCGCGGCGAAATAGTCGACCTGAATCGCCTTCAAGCCACCAAGGCTGGTTTGCCGGTTACGGCCTTCGGCAAGCGCGTCACCTTTTTGCAATTCTCTAGTGAAACCTGCTCCACCTGCAAACAAACCGCCAGACTGCTGGAAGAACTTGAACAAACCGCCGAAGACGTGCTTCACGTCGAGGTGGACATAACCAACCGGCTCGACCTCGCCAAGAAGTTCCACGTGATCCAAACTCCCACCACTCTGGTACTCGACCACACCGGTCGGGTCACCTCGAGAATCGGTGGCGCACCAAAACAATCGACCATCGATCAACAGCTAGGAAACTTCGCAATCTAATGAGTACCCAAATCGACCCCCGTGGACCGCGCTTCGGCGCCGCCATCACCGCCACCCTTCTAGCCCTTGACGTTTATCTCGGTTTGGACGCGTCCACGCTCGGTGCAGCTCATGTGCTGCTCGGCGTAATCACAGTCGGGTTCCTTTGGGGTGCGCTTCGCGGCCCAGCAAACCACCCATACGGCTACCTGTTCAAGACACTGGTTCGACCGCGACTAGCGGCCCCAAAGGAACTCGAAGATTCGGCGGCGCCTCAGTTTGCCCAGCTGGTTGGACTATTGGTTGCCGGAACCGGTTTTGTGCTCGGAATCTTCGGCTTCTCGGCTGGAATACCCTTGGCGGCAGCAGCGGCCTTCATTGCAGCCTTCCTTAACGCGGCCTTCGATTATTGCCTCGGCTGCCAGATCTACCTGGGGCTAAAGCGCGCGAAGGTTATTCGCTAGAAAGTTTGATTGCCTGTTGCATCGCCTTGCGAGCACGGGTTCTGTCGCCGGCGGCGTCGTAGGCCAGCGAAAGGTTGAACCAGGAGTGCCAATCGCTAGGTTTTGCCTCGGCCTTGGCCTTGAATTCTTGAAACACTTTGTCGGCGCTTTCGCGAATCGGGCGGCCGCTCGGGCGCAGTTCGAGCTCGAAAAGCGGCCAGGTGCCTTCGCTTTCAACCCGTTTGGTCAAGCGTTCGACCTGAGTTCCGAAGCGAAATTCGCGAAGGATTGCCCAGACACCTAGCGCCGGGAAGACTAGGACGAGAACACCCATGGCCTTGCCGATTGGAGCTTCGGCGCCGAGCATGGCAACACCGAACTGACCGAGGACGACCAGGTAGACGAGGGTTAGACCCGCGGTGAGAATCGCACCGACTTTGGCTCGTTGCATTCTTAGAGAACCGACTCGAGCCCAACGTGCACGCCGGTTGCACCCAACGCGAACCGGATGCTCGCGAGGATTCCGGCGCTGTAGGCGCTCACTGAGGACGCCTCGTGGCTGATGGTGAGCAGTTCGCTCTCGCCACCGAGAAGCACGCTCTGCTTGGCGATTGCGCCCTCTAGGCGCAGGCTGTGGATTGGCACGCCGGCGACGATTTCGCCGCGGGCCTCCTGCCCAACTCCCGGGATCAGTGGAGTGTTGCCACGACTGGCCGCAATCTGCTCGGCGGTGCGAACAGCGGTGCCAGAAGGCGAATCAACCTTGCCGGCATGGTGGGTTTCGACGATTTCGATCGAGTCAAAGAATTTGGCTGCTTCGGCGGCAAAACGACTAGCCAGCATCGAGCCGACCGAGAAATTCGGGATTACAACAACCGCACTGCCGTTGGCGGCAAGGGACGAAAGCTTATGAGCCGACCAGCCGCTGGTGCCAACCACGATTGGAATCGAATTGGCCTGGGCGAAGGCGACAACCTCGGTGCTGACGTCTAGCCGAGTCACGTCGAAGATGGCGTCTGCGCCAAGTGCGCTAGTGAGCTCGCTCTTCGAATCGAGGGTGGCAAACACGCTGAGATCGGCAGAGTCTTCAATTAGCTCGAGCGCGAGCTTGCCCATGCGCCCCGTGGCGCCTACGACTGCAATGTTTTTGGTCACGTAACTAGGTTAGACCAGAGATTCGAAGACCGACTCGTCGATGTCGCCAACCGCAACAATAGAGCGCTCGCGAGAGGCGATGTCGGCGGCCAGAGCCTGCACCTCGTCAAGGGTGACCGACTCGTAGCGGCGAAGCGCTTCGTCTAGATCGACGAAGGTTCCGGCACCTATTTCGCTGCCGATTAGTCGACTCATGCGAGCCTGAGTGCTCTCAAACTTCAACGCGAGACCACCAGAGATGTTGCCCTTGGCTAGTTCGAGTTCGGCGGCGGTGATTCCCTTGGTTGCCACCTTCTCAAATTCCGAAAGCATGAGCTCAGTAACCTCGCGGCTCTTGGCCGGAGAGCAACCGGCATAGAGGCCAAAGTAGGACGCGTTTGAGTAGCCCTGATTGAACGAATAGACCGAATAGGCAAGGCCGCGCTTTTCACGAATCTCTTGGAACAGGCGAGAGCTCATGCCGCCACCCAAAACCGTGTTGAGAATCGCCATTGCGTAGCGACGAGGGTCTTCGGCAAGGATTCCCTGCGAACCGACCAAGATGTTGGCCTGCGCGTGCGGGCGTTTGATCACCTTTAGCGCTTGGCTGCGTTCGATCTGCGCTGGAGCCTGGCTGCGCCTGGCAACCGGCTCGGCTTCTAGCGAGAGATCCCAGCCGGCTTCGGTGAGGCTCGTCTCAACCAGTGCAATAAGTTCTGTGTGGTCAACGCCACCGGCGGCGGCGATAACCAAATCCTGTGGGCGATAGTTCGCCTGGTAGTAATCCCAAACCGCATCGCGGGCTACCGCGTTGATGGTTTCGTTGGTGCCGCCGATCGGGCGGCCAAGTTCGTGTGCGCCGAGCACGGCTTCGGCGAATGCCTCGTGGGCGACGTCCTGTGGGTCGTCGTCGTTCATCGCGAGTTCTTCGAGAATCACGGTTCGCTCGTTCTCGAACTCGGTTGGGTCAATCAGCGAGGACGTAAGCATGTCGGCGATGACATCGACGGCAACCGGAATCGACTTGTCTTGAACGCGAGCGTAGTAGCTGGTGTATTCCTTGCCGGTGGCGGCATTGCTCGAGCCACCGACCGAGTCAAACGCGATGGCGATCTCTAGCGCGGTGCGTTTGCGAGTGCCCTTGAACAAAAGATGCTCGAGAAAGTGGGTTGAGCCAAAGTGGCCGTTGGTTTCGTCTCTAGAGCCGACGGCAACAGAGAACGAGACCGAAGCGCTCTGAGCACCTGGCACGTTCTCGGTTAAAACGCGAACACCGCTCGGAAGGATAGTTCGGCGAACCGAACTACCTCCCGAAGCGGTGAACGAAAGGTCGTTTTGATCTAAAGGAAAGAAGATCTCAGACACGTAGTTACTC
>CAFBNO010000011.1_pt1 | contig 23668 bp, 21 predicted proteins | sample 7269281 | NCBI WGS metagenome assembly CAFBNO01 (sample SAMEA6814098, study PRJEB35770) | freshwater metagenome | biome: Freshwater; feature: Freshwater reservoir; material: water | place: Czech Republic | collected 2017-05-23 | depth 30m m | reverse complement strand
CTTGGGTTGGCTTCATACCTATTCAACCAGAGGTAGATTTCTTGTGTGATCACAAAAGAACAATGGGTTGAATTTGTCGCCAGCCGCAGAAGCACTCGTGACTTCAAAAACACGCCGGTAGCCGACTCAATCATCGACGAATTGCTCACGGACGCCCTCACAGCGCCATCCTGGTCGAACACCAGACCATTCGTGGTTGCGGTTGCGACGGGAGACAAGCGAGACCGAATCGCCGCCGAATTTTTGAAGCGCTGGGATTCCCTTTCGGCGGCACGCACCGGGGGCCTCTTGCCAAAAATACGACTCGTGCTAACTCGTTACGGTTTGCCGACCAGCAACCGCATGATCACGCGTCCGTACCAAGGCGTTTTTAAGACCCGTTCGCAAAAGATCGGTCGCGAGCTTTACGGGATGCTCGGTGTGGAGCGAGGCGACGCAAGGGGCCGTGACGCCCAGTGGCGCAAGAACTACAACTTCTTCGGGGCACCGGTCGAGCTTTTCATCTTCACTCACAAGTCGATTGGCAAATACGCTGCATCAGACGCTTCGCTGTTCATGCAAAATCTGATTCTCGGCGCTCACGCCAGAGGCCTAGGAACCTGCGCCCAGGGTGCTGTGGCTATCTGGGAGGACGCCGTCAAGGCGGAATTCGAAGTGCCAGCCGGTTATAAATTGCTTTACGGAGTTGCCGTTGGCTACCCGAGCGATGCCAAGGTGAACACCTTTCAGGCCGATCGCATCGACCCGAGCGAAATCAAGCTTTCCTAAACTCCGGCACCAGCTATTACTTTGTGCCTAGCCACTTAACCGCGGCTGGAACTCCGGCCGAAACCGGAACAAAATCTTTCATTTCAAGCCAAACGATGATTCGGTTGGTATTTACGTAAATCGGGTCACAACTGGTCAAGGTCATATACCTACCGCCCTTGTGAGACCCAACGAGCTCCTTCGGCACCGCTGCGATCACATTGGTGTCGGTCGGCTTGACGATTTTGGTTTGACGATACTCGTAGGAGTACCAACCGGCATTGGTTTGCACATAAACCAGGTCGCCCTTCACAAGCCGGTGGATGTTCTTGTATGAGCCTCCGTAGCCTCCACGATGCGCCGCGGTCGCAAAGTTACCGACCTCTCCGGGCCGTGCTGTACCCATGTAGTGGCCGACTCCGATGTCGTTCAAAACCGGGTGCCACCTGGTGCCCTCGCCAACCAAGCGAACCCAGTCGCCGCCGAGACGCGGGATCACGACGCGAGCGAACACGTCGGCGAGGTGAGTTGCAGCCTTTGGCTCGAGGAACTGTTTTGCAGTCTTCGTAACCCCGTATTCCTTGGCAACGTTAGTTTTCGCTGCTCCGTCCACGGTGTCGGCAAAAAAGTAGTTCCACGCCCCGAAACCTAGAAAAACGAGTCCTGCGGCCATCATCACCGATGCCAGCCAAAAAAGCGGCGAGCGCTTGGCTCCTTTACGGGCAGGCCTGAGTTTCATAACCCTATTCTCGCAGGGTATAAGTGAGCTAGCGCTTGGCCCTTGCCCTTGAGGCAACTAGCAATCCAGCACCTACAACTAGAAGCGAAGCACCAATTGGCAACGACGGGTTAGCTGTTCCACCGGTAGAAGCAAGCGTGTCCGACTTGAAATCGACTTCACTTGGTTGTACTTCGTCGACAGGCGGCGGAGTCGGACTGAAGATTTCTTGGACATCAGCGGGTGAAATCACGGTGGCGAAAAAGCGGACGTCGTCGATCAGCCCTACGAATGGTGCGTTGCCGTCGTTTCCGGCGCCAATCCAGATCTTCGAGTTAACAACGTCTAGGCCGGTTCCCAATATTCCGTTTCCATCCGCAACGCCATCAACGTAAAGAATGCCTTCACCGGTGGTGTTGTTTCGAGTGACGCATAGGTTGTGCCAAGCGTTGTCGTTGACAACCTTCGCGCCAGCAATCGTTGTGTCGATAGGGCCAGAGCCTGCAAAGCTTCCGCCGTTACCAAAAGACAGGTTTCCGGCCCCGTTGATGCCAAAGCCGAAGTCATAGGCTGGGCCACCCCATTCCGCGTCAACGATAGGTGAGTTCTCCCAGTGGTTTGTTCCACCAGTCGTAGAAGTCTTAACCCAGGCGCAAATGGAGAAGTCGGCACCCAAAGTGTTATTGACCTCATAATAGTTCTGACCGTCAAACTGCATGCTGCCGATGTTACTTGTGGCGAAGGGGACGTCAGTCGAAGGGGCAGGAGCAGGATTACCGAACGCCACGCCATTATTACCACCGATCGAGTCGACGGCTACGGCGCCAGCCTGGGTCTCCTCAAACGCATAGTGGCTGATTGCTGTCATGGTCGCCGAGGCGGATCCTGCTAGCAGGAAGCTCGCGCCAACAAGTGCTCCAATTGAGGAAATTGCGCTTTGGCGAATGTTTTTGTGTGAAATGGTGTCCTTACCTTTTTCTTTCGTCAACCTTGGCCTGAAAATTGTCAATGTAAGTTTGTTTTACAGTGAAAAAAACTCAAAAATGTTGGTGCCCATCGCCTCCAGCAACAGGTGGGAGCGCAGGCGATTATCCGCAGTAAGCGAAGTAGTAAATGTCCCCAGCCGGTGAAAGGATGGAGTCAACAGAGTTCTTTGGGGTGAACATGATTCGATTTTTGAGGCGCATACTGGTCGCAGCGATTTTGGCGGCTGGTCTGACATTTGTGCCGTTTGCAAATGTTCCGGCTGCAACCGGGGCGAGCGAATGCGCGCAACTTCGATACGACATAAAGCAATCGGTCGGCTACTCGGATTCTTCGGGTTACTCGAGCGAAAGCGTCCCCGACCTTTGCACTAAAGATTGTCCGAGTCTTTACAACTTCTACACGTATTTTCCAGAGATACCCGGCCGCGACGCACTCGCCGCTCGCGTGATCTACCTATTCGCGGCCTGCAACGTCAGCAAGGTCCCGCCAAGCGGTCTGCCATCGTCCGGGACGACCGAGACCCCGACGCACGTCACAATCAAGTGCCCAAAGATCAATCGAGACATGCATGGCCGCAAAGACTTTGCCGGAACCACCTGCCTTGCTGGCAAAGTGCTTTCTGGATTCAACCTGAGTGGCATGGATCTCACCGGGGCTAGCCTTCGATCAACGAACTTCACCTCTGCGAACCTCAGCGGAGCAAAGCTGAACCGAGCTGACCTCACCAAAGCAACTTTGGATTACTCAAACCTGCAATCCGCCGACCTTTCGAGCGCGACCCTGAAAGACCTGAGAGCCAGCCACATCTCCGGCTCCCCGAGTCATTTGCCCTGGAGCTGGAAGCTCTCGAAGGGCTTTCTGTTCGGCCCTCACGTCGATCTATCAAGGGTTTGGCTTCAGGGCTTGACTCTGGACAACCTTGATCTCAGCTATGCCAACCTCAGTAAAACCAATCTGGATGGCGCCAAGCTTTCAAACCTAAACATCAACCAGGCAACATTCACCCCGAGCCTCAAGTCCACAACCACTCGCGGAATAACCGGCCGCCCGGCCACCTGGAGTGTCCTGATCGTCAACGGCTACCTGATCGCCGAAGGAGTCAATCTAAGCGGTGTGAACCTGACCCGAGTAAACCTTCGAGGCAAAACAATAAAGGGTATAAACCTTGCCGGAGCAAACCTCAGCTACGCCGACTTATCTTCAACTAAGTTCATTTCGGTTGGACTCAAGGGCACAAACTTTGATGGCGCGAAGCTGGACGGCGCTAACTTCGACAAGGCCGACCTCACCGGAGCAAGCATTCAGCGCGCCAGCGCCGTTTCGACGTCGTTTGCCAATGCCAAACTCGGCAGAGTCGACTTCAGTAACTCAAACCTCACCGGGGCGAACCTGTCTTATGCCGACATCTACGGAGTACGGATCGAAAAGACCGACCTATCGAAGGTTCGCATGGACGGTGCTCGCTCAAGCATCTATGTATCGGGTACTCCAAAGGCCTTGCCAGCCGGTTGGATCGTCTTAAACGGGTATCTCAAGAAGCCCTAAGCGCGCACCTGATACTTTGCTGGGCCGTCGAATAATCCTTGGATTTTTGGTTAGTCTAAAAACAGGCACCGAGGCCATACAACGTTGTAAGGAGAACCATGAGCAAGTACGTCGTCACCAACCCAGCCACCGGCGAAACCGGCCAGAGCTACCCGCAGATTTCCGACGCAGGCATGCTTGAGGCACTCGCCTCGGCTCACGACACCTACAAGACCTGGACCAAGACCACGACGGTTGCCCAGCGCGCCGCTCTGATCGAAAAGGTGGCCGGCCTTCACCGCACCAAGCGGCAAGAGCTTGCCGAAATCATCGTGCGTGAAATGGGCAAGCCAATCGGTCAGGCGCTCGGTGAAGTGGACTTCACCGCCGACATCTACTCCTTCTATGCGACCAACGCCGAGAGATTTCTTGCCGACGAGCAGATCGTCGAGTTTGCTGGCGAGGGTGAGGCGTTCATTCGCCGCTCTGCGCTCGGTGTCCTGATCGGCATCATGCCCTGGAACTTCCCTTACTACCAGGTCGCCCGCTTCGCCGGACCAAACCTGATCCTCGGAAACACGATTCTTCTCAAGCACGCCGCTCAGTGCCCGGAGTCTGCCGAGGCAATGCACAACATCTTCAGCGAGGCTGGCTTCCCGGTCGGCGCATACGTCAATGTCTATGCCGACTCTGCCCAGATTGCCACCGCAATCGCCGACCCGCGCGTCCAAGGTGTTTCGCTAACCGGCTCAGAGCGAGCAGGTGCTGCGGTTGCCGAGGTCGCTGGCCGAAATCTTAAGAAGGTAGTTCTCGAGTTGGGCGGTAACGACCCCTTCATCCTGCTCAGCACCGACAACATGGACGAAGCTGTCGACGCCGCAATCGCAGCGAGAAACGACAACAACGGCCAGGCTTGCAACGCAGGCAAGCGCATGATCGTGATCGAAGCCCTCTATGAGGAGTTCCTCGAAAAGTTCACCGCCAAGATGGTCGGTCTCAAGGTCGAAGACCCGATGAAAGAGGACACCTACCTGAGCCCACTTTCTTCGACGAGCGCAGCCGACGGCCTAGCAGATCAGCTCGCTAAAGCGGTTGCCCACGGCGCTAAAGTTCACGGCAGCTCCGAGAGAAACGGCACTCACTTCGGTGGGGTTGTTCTAACCGGTGTCACCGCAGAGAACCCTGCTCACTACGAGGAGTTCTTTGGGCCAGTCGCCATGGTCTACTCCGCCAAGGACGAAGCCGAAGCCATCGAAATCGCCAACGACACCCCATTCGGGCTCGGCTCCTACCTGTTCTCAACCGACAAGGCTCAGGTTGCCAGAGTCGCCGACCAGATCGAAGCCGGAATGGTTTACGTCAATGGCGTCGGGCTCGACAGCCCCGAACTGCCGTTCGGTGGCGTAAAGCGTTCGGGCTTTGGCCGAGAGCTTGGCCGTTTCGGCATCGAAGAGTTCGTCAACCGTAAACTAATCCGCATTCTCAAGTAGCAACCAAACCAGCTAAGGAACAAAATGGCCATCGAGAAGCCCGAATACCGAGTGCTTCAGTCGGCCCATGGAATCGAGTTGCGCGAATACTCCGAGCACTGGCTGGCCGAGTGCGAGGTTAAGGACTTCGAAGATCTTAGAAATGCTTCAAGCCAAGCTTTCAACCGGCTCTTCAGTTACATCAGCGGCAACAACGAACCCGGGCAGAAGATCGCGATGACCTCGCCGGTGCAACAAACCAAAAGCGCGGCCGGGTGGAAGGTGTCGTTCGTTGTGCCAAGAGAATTCAAACCAGAGCAGATCCCCGTTCCTCTGCACAGCTCGATCACTCTACAGAAGGTAGCAGCCGGCACCTTCGCAGCTCTGCGCTACCGAGGAGTTTGGAACAACGAAGTGTTCACAACCAGGAGCCAAGAACTCCTAAAGGCTTTGAAACTCCTCAAACTAGAGCCAACCGGCGAGATTTCTAGCGCCGTTTACAACCCGCCTTTCACTCCTCCCCCTCTGAGGCGCAACGAGGTAATCGTTCGGGTTGCAAAACAGAAGTAAAGCAAGATTTTGTTACTTGGTAAACAGATTCCCGTTGCCGAATCGTTACCAAAAATAGTGAAATTCTCAGGGAACTCTAAGGTTGAATTTCCTTGTAACCGCTTTCCGGCCCGAAGAAGTGCACGAGAACCGAAGTGCCTTTCAGAGCCGTACCGGATTACGTCCAAGTAATTGATCAATGAAAGGCACAAAATGGAATTCGCACAGCACTCAGCTGTTTACAACATGCTTTCGCTAGGTATTGCGAGCATGCTCTTCACCAGCATTTTCCTTTGGTTCGGACGCGAGCGCGTTCTTCCTAAGTACCGTCTGGCAGTAATGGTTTCGGCAACCGTTACCTCGATCGCCGCTTATCACTACTTCAGAATGTTTGACTCATTTAACACCGCCTACCCACTGATGCAGGGAACTCCTGAATCTGGTTTCGTGGGCTACAACGTTGGCTACCGCTACGTGGACTGGTTCCTAACTGTTCCACTGCTACTAGTTGAGCTCGTTGCAGTTCTAGGCTTGGCTCGCGCAATTCAGTCATCACTGCTAAAGCGTCTGGTTCCAGCCGCCGCACTGATGATCGTGCTCGGCTACCCTGGCGACATGCACACCCAGTGGCTCGGACTTTCGAATGGCACCTGGGGTGCTCTTTCGACCATTCCGTTCCTTTACATCATGTACGTATTGTTCGTAGAGATCGGCAAGAGCCTCTCGGCTCAGTCGGCTAAGGTCCAGGGTCTACTCAAGGGTGCACGTCTACTCTTGGTTGCAACCTGGGGTGTCTACCCAATCACGTTCATCTTGGCTATGAACAACACTGGCGCACCTTCATTCAGCGACGTCGTAAGCCGCGAAATTGGCTACAGCATCGCTGACATCCTGGCTAAGTGTGTATTCGGTCTGATCATCTTCACCGTTGCACGCATCAAGTCGGCTGAAGAGAGCAAGGAATTTGCTGCTTCAGAAGGTCACTAGTAAGTAATTAGCTAAGGGGTGAGCGACGAAAGTCGCTCACCCCTTTTCTATTGACAGGAGAAAAGATGACTGAACAAAAATCAACCTCGCGAGTGCGACTAGTTCTCAAGACCGGCTCTACTGTGTTCGGACTCAGCGCACTGCTGCTAGTAGCCGCTCCAGCCGTCTTCAACGCCTTGCTAGGGCTCACTAGCACCGCCGACCTCGAGTGGGCCATGCGCATGATCGGCATCACTCTGGTCGCCCTAGCCGGCAACATGTTCTCTGTTGCAAGCCGCGGCAGTGAAACCTCGGTTCGGTTCTCAGCCCGTGTCATGCAGATAAGCGCCTTTGCGCTCGGTGTGCTGACCCTGTTGATTCCAACCACGCTCAACTGGTTCACGATCCTCTACTCAATCGTGGGCTTCGGCTTCTCAGCCGCCTACACCTGGGCCACCCTTACCAAGAAGTAAAATCTCATCGTGAAGTTCATACTTTTTGTGATTGATGACCAGCTCGAGAAGGCGCCGGCCAACGAAATGGCCGACATCGACGCGTTTAACGACAGACTCGAAGCAGATGGCCACTGGATCATGGCCGCGGGAATCTATGACCCGAGCAGAGCCACTTTGTTCGACAACCGCAGTGGCGCAGGCCTCAGCCAGGCAGGTGCATTTGCAAAAGCAGACGAGCACATCAGTGGGTTTTGGATCATTCAGGCAGACAGCCGCGAAAAAGCCGAAGAGCTGGCGGCGGCTGGCTCAAAGGCATGTAACCGAAAGGTCGAGCTTCGGCCATTTATCGGCTAATAGCTAGCTAAAGGTTCGCGGTAACCTTGGCTCATGAGGGGTTTCCGCTTCATTTCGGCTCTAATCACAGTCGCGTTTGCCTTGCAGCCGATGTCGGCTGTGGCTCAAACCTTGATGCGGCCTGACAAGTCAACGACGGTGACTTCGACCACTCCTTTGCTGATCGTTGGCTCATACGGGGTTGGTGGCCTGGTTCGCGCTATCTACCCAAGCAGTGACCCAACAATCTCTAGTTCTTTCGAGTGGTTCGCCGATGGTCAACTGTTGCCACTGGCAACGTCCTCGCAACTAGCCATAACTGCCGAATTCGTTGGCAAGCGAGTTTCGGCCCGAATCACCTTGCGGAAGCCAGACTTTGAGGACCTCGTTGTCAGCGTTCAGGGGGCGATAGTGCACAACGGACTTCCCACGTCGGGTTCGACCATGGGTTACAAGGGTGAGACGATCAACCTGCCCGGCTGCTTCTCACCGAGGTCGACCGCGCTCGACACCCCGAGCATTGGCTGGACGATTTTCCTGAGCTGTAACCCCTGGAACACGGATTACGGGAACCCGACTGAGCGCAAATTTGCCTGGTATCGAAACGGTTCGTTGATTGATGGGGCTTCGGGGCAAGAGTACCGACTGCAGCCAATCGATTCAGGCAGGGAGTTTTGGGGGTTCTTCCAGACCACATACGAAAACGGCTACGTTTTCACAGAGGCCAAGAAACTAGCCGCGCCGATTCCCTTTGTCAGCCAAGCCGGCAAGCCCACCATCAAGGGAACCCTGACGCTCCATGCCACCCTGACCGCTCAGGTGAGTTCGCCAGACGAAGCAACGGCTTTTAGCTACCAATGGTTCAGCGACTACCTACCCGTGGCCGGTGCGACATCGAAAACCTTCAAGGTTAGAAGTCAAGACGTTGGCAAGGCGGTTCAGGTTATGGTTACTGCCGAGCAACCTAGATACGCCACAATCACAAAACTCAGCGATCCTGCGGTTGGAGCTAAGGTTCCCACCTTGGACGCCATGGACGCCTATTCCGAGATTTATCAAGCCGTGCAGACCACGACAACCAACTACGACATGAATTACATCGTTTCGCCAACGGTTACCGAGGCGATGCTCGCTCGCGAGAAGACCCTGTTGCAGAGAGCCGCCGACTATTGGGCGAAGGATTACACGCCAAGCGGCGTGACGGTCGTCTACGTGACAAAGGTCGACTCGGTTTGGGCCGAAAATCTCGTTCAACAGCATCCGAGTTGGGTTGGGTCGATTCAGGGCGGAATCACGTCTTGGATCAACAAGCAAAACTGCGGCTTCGCACTGGCATTTATGGCCGATGGCAAGCAAGTGTTCATCGAGTGCCTCCACGACGGCGCCGATCGATCTCTCCAGGACGATTCGGTTGGGGCACACGAATACACTCACTGGTTCCAATACGCTCAAAATCCCGCTATCTACCTCTACACCGTCCCTTGGTTGGTCGAGGGCCAAGGCAACTTCTTTGGGCAAGCTCTCAACACCGCCCCAAAAGACCCAAAACTGCAGTTCATCAACTTCTCGCTCGCTGGCTATGCAACCCAGTGGGACATCTATAACGGTTACCCGTTCGCCAGCTTCAAACAGTTAGACATCCTCGATCGAGCCAACGTTTACGAAAACGAGATTCTGCTCCAACGAAACGGCATGGTCTGGGATCAATACCTGTTGGGCAGCCTGGTCTGTGAGTGGCTGGTTTCGAAGTTCGGGGCAGATAAGTTGGTGAGCTGGACGAAGCTGCTCATGGCAACCAAGGGTCAGAACCGAGACACCGAGAGCGCAGCCAACGCCGTTGCCTTCAAAAGCACCTTCGGTTTCGAGTACGCCGACCTAGCCACTTGGATCACCCCTTATCTAGCCGCCAGAAGCGCCCAACTGCGAGCAGCCTGGTTTGCCCAGACCAAGAACCAGATCAATCAGCAAACACTCTTCAGCACCCAGCAGGTGCCGGATTTCACGGTTCAACAGACCTCTTTGAATGACGACCAAAAGGATTGGATCACAAGGCGTGTGAAAGACGGACCGATCCGGCTGGTAGTTTGCACGGCAAACTATTCGTCAAAATCGAGCAAGTCCGACATCAAGAAGTACCAACTGAGGGCCAAAAATTCCTGCGACTTCGCCAAATCCATGGTCGGCGGTTTCGGTGTCCCACCAATCGTCTCAACGAAGCTGGTGAAGAAGGCAAATTCGACTCTAGATGGCGCAGTTTTTCTAACTTTTTGACGAATAACGCGAGGCGACCCGAAATCTTCGCGATTCAATCCGTAGTCAGCGGGTTTTAATCTTTCCAGTCTTGGTTGTCACTAGGCGTCCTAGCGAGTCAACGCTCTTGAGGCTAAAGGAACAGGTTCCAGCCTTTAGGCCCTTGAGGTAGCTGCCGCTGACTTTACAAACCAAACGGGACGCAGCCGAGACAGTAACCTTTAGCGAGCCCTTGGGCTTCTGGGTTACTTTTAGAAGCTTGCCCACCGCGACGAAACTCAGCTTAAACAGTCGCGACGTCTGGTAGTTCAAAGATGGATCAGAACCCTGAAATGTGAAACCTCGGGTTTTGGTGACTGAACCAGAATCTGCGTTGGTAATGACAATGTCTTGAGCACCGAACAGCCCCGAAGGATTTAGGCAGGTTAGAGCTTTAGAGGAAAGAAAAATATTGGGCGAGCAAGGGGATCCGCCCACCGTCACCGTTGAACCGCTACCAAACCCGGTTCCTGTGATGTCGATCCAGATCCTCTCGCCACTTGCCCCGCTCGAGGGTGACACCGAACGGATTGTTGGATTTGAGACTGGGACTTGATAAGTGAAAGCGCCGATCTTGGTTGCTTGTTGGGTATCAGGGTTTCTGACCGTGACATCGGCAGCTCCTAGGCTGCCCGAAGGGGTTCGGCAGGTGAGTGTTGTAGCCGAGACAAACGCAACGTTCGTGCATGTTCCCCCGCCGACGCTCACCGTTGCGCCACTTACGAAAGCAGTACCCGTGATCGTCAGGTTTGTCCCGCCCGCCATAGAACCAGTTAAAGGGTATATAGAGGTAATGGTTGCGCCAGGTACCGAGGTGAAGAAGCTCGGGGGAACCGTTTCCCAGGTCGAGCCGTTATCAGGCGAATAATTCAAAGTGGCGTTGGCACCGCCGCCGTACTCGTAATACCAAGCATCCAAGTTATAGGCGTGGCCACCAACAATTGAAATATCGTTATAGACACTGCCCGAACGTCCCTTCAACACCCAGTCGTTCGTAATCACCGGGGTTTCGTCGAGTGACAACCAGAACCCATCGTCGGCAAGTGCCTGAAACGCGTAAACGCCGGTGCTTGGGAATCTAACCGACCCTACAAAGTGGACCAAAACAAACTCTGGCTGGCAACCGGCAACGACACCGCCAAACTGCCCATCGAAGTCGGCGTCGATGTTGTCTACGTGAGTCCAAGCGCCCTCGCAAAGCGTGTAAGGCTGGCGCTCGGGAGTGTTTCCAGGATCGTAGCTGTAAACCTTGACGTTCAGGCCCACAGTTGCTTCGGCTTGTGCGCCGGAAGGGACAATAAGTGCAAGGACTGCTGCCAGGGCCGCAGTGGAGATCAAAGCGATTAGTGCTCTTGTCGTCTTCATTAATCCCCTCGCTTAGTTTTGTCTTCAGTCATCTGTCTGAAAAGTGAGATTTATCTACTCTAGCGAACACCTAGAGGCGTTTGGACTTTTGCCATAGGCTTTGAAGCAACCTGATGGTTCTAGGTTTAGGCGGACATTTACATGGCGAAAGCTAGAAATCGGGCTCTAGCCTTTCTTCGTTCGAGTCATCCGATTCCCTGTCTGGCCGTCGCGTCTTTTGCGGCACTTTTCGCCTTCGTCAACAGTCTTTCGCTGGGCCGAAGTTCGTTGATTTTCTTGGCGGTACTGCTTCAGCAAATTTCGGTCGGCCTTTCAAACGATTGGCTCGACGCCAAGCGCGACAAGGCCGCAGGCAGGACTGACAAACCCACGGTGAACGGGCTTGTGCAGGTATCTCAAATTCGAGCTGGGTCGCTGATCGCGGCGGGACTTGCCGAACTAGTGGCCAGTTTGATTGGCTTCGGGCCAGCGGTTGTGATGCTGCTTATGCTGATCTTTGGTTGGGCATACAACGTTGGCATGAAGAACAATTGGTCTTCGGCGATTCCTTACGCACTCGGTTTTGGAAGCGTCCCTGTTTTCACAAGTCTCGCCGCTCCGCAGCCCTACTGGGTGCCAACCTGGGTCGTGGTGGTTTCGGCGCTACTCGGGGTTTCTGCGCACTTCGCGAACGCACTGCCCGACATGATCGCCGACAAACTCACTGGCGTGAACGCGCTACCCCACATTCTGGGGCAACGGATCTCGGCTCTAGTGATTGCCGGTACGGCGATGCTGGCAACACTTCTGACCGTCAGTCAATCGCCACATTTGGCACTAGCTGTCGCCGTGGCCGGCGTGGCGATCACGGTTGGTTTGGTAGGTTTTGCAAGCGTGCTTTCGTTGCGCGCAAAGCCGCCGCGGGTCGTGTTTCCGCTACTGATACTAGCTTCGCTCACCAACGTGATTCTTGTGGTGTTGGGCACTAAGAAATAGGCCTAGCCTTACGATCGCCTTGTATTTAGCGCTGAGACCTTTTAGCAACCCTCATCAAGACGAGGCCAACACTTAGTAGCGCAAAACCAACAGCCGGAAGAGGCGAGTCGGTCGCACCTGTGGCCGCAAGGCCGCTCTTCTCAGTTTGATCAAAGACAACTGGCTCTTCTGTGGAGGCTGGCTTGAAACTCATGACCACAATTCCAGAACCGCCTGCGTAGGCAAATGAGTCCTCTGGGTCGGTACCGCCACCGCCACCGCCGGTGTTGGCTTCACCAGGTGTGCCGTTGGCTTTCTCTCCCTGAGTCCCGTTAGTGTATCCCCAAGAGCTACCGCGGCCACCGCCACCGGCGCCACCGGCACCACCACCAGTTGTCACGGGCTCAGCCGAGCAGAAATAGTCCGAGTCTGAGGTTCCCGGTGCGTTCAAGCCGCAGTAAGCATCGTCGTTGGAGTTGATTCCGCCACCGCCACCGCCACCGTAAAGAGTTGGGGTCCCGGTGATCGAACTACTAAGTCCATCGCCGCCCTTGCCGCCGATGTGGTACAGCGGTGGGTTTGAGCCCACGGAGCCGGCACCGCCGCCGCCGCCCGCGCCACCGTATCCACCGTAGAAGCTATTGGTACCGTCGTTTCCTTGGCCGGGGGTTCCGTGACCTACACAACTGATATCAGCGCAGTCCCAGGTTCCGCCACCGCCGCTAGCCCCATCGCCAGCGTGCTGGTCAAACTGACCACCAGAGCCGCCGCCAAGTGCGGTCACAGTGGCGAATATGGACGAACCTCCAGGGGTAGCAACACGAGGGTCTCCCACATAACCGCCCCAACCACCTGCGCCACCGGCGCCCACAGTAACGTCTAGGTTGCTACCTGCCGAAACAGCAAAGTTGGTGCCTTGAAGAACACCACCGCCACCGCCACCGCCTGCGCCACCGCCACCGCCACCGCCGACGACTAGGTAGTCAAGTGAGTCGACTCCGGCAGGAACGGTAAATGAATACGAACCAGCAGCCAAGAACTTCACGACGCACTGTGAGCCAACTAACGAGATGGCAGCTGAAGTCGCATCGATCGTTATGGTTGGGCTGGTGACCGCGATTTTGCAGACGCTGGACGGATCAGAAATGGTCGCAGAATTTGCCAGAGCAGGGCTCGAAGGGCCTAAAGCTAGAGGCGCGAAGGCCAACGAAACGGTTGCCAGAAAGATACCTGGCTTGGAGATTTTTGACTTTGACTTTGAAATGGCTGTAATCGGTTTCACGTTGGCTCCTGCGGCTGGAATTTTGTGGATTTCTATAGACGATAGCGCATAAACAGTCCGAGCCTGAAAAGTGGACTCTAACAATTTGGTTGCCTTGCTGTTACAGAATTAACTCGTATCGAACGAAATCGGTTGGAGTAGCAACCTTGTCATAGAGTTTGCGGGCAGTCTCATTCGTGGATCTTGTGATCCAAAACAACTCCGAGCACCCCTTATCGGTCGCCAAGGTCTTAACCTCATTAATCAAGGCCCTCGCAACGCCTTTTCCTCTTGACTCCTTATCGACATAGAGGTCCTCGAGATAGCAGTGCCAGGTGTGCGTCCAAGTTGATAGCTGGTAGTGAAAATGTGTGATTCCAATAATCCTGCCGTCGTCCTCGACTACGAGTCCTTGAATCTCGGGCTCTGAATTCACTAACCGACTCCAGACCAGTTCGGTGGAGGACTCGATCGGCTCGGTCTCGTAAAACTCGAGATATGCGAGGTAGAGCCGCTGCCAATCGGCTCGGTCTGCCGGAGTAATTTGACGCACTAGAAGAGACAAGTTCAAACCCCTTCGTTTCGGCTCAGCCTAAAGCAAAGACCCAAAAAGGACCCAACAATTTGCTGGGTCCTTTTATTAGTGGAGGAAGCGGTGGGATTTGAACCCACGGTAGCTATTAACTACGACAGTTTTCAAGACTGTTCCGTTCGGCCGCTCCGGCACGCTTCCGTAACTCCAATAGTAATAGAACGAATGCTTTAGATAGTGCCCCGATCTAGGCCGGCCAAAACGGTTTTCGCCCGAAGCTTCAACTCGGGTAGGTCAGACAACCTGTTCAGCCCCATGAGTTGCTGGCCCATTCGATGATTCTTCGAGAACGTCTCGCGGTGACGGTCGAGAAAGTCCCAGTAGAGCGTTGTGAATGGGCAGGCGTTCTCGCCCGCGCGGAGCTTGGGGTCGTAAACGCAGCCCTTGCAGTACTGGGTCATCCGGTTTATGTAAGCACCCCCGGCAGCGTAGGGCTTGGTCATTAGGCGACCGCCATCGGCGTGAACACCCATGCCGATCACATTTGGAACCATCACCCACTGGCTGGCGTCGATGAAGTTTTCGCGCATCCAGTCGAGAAACTCTTGCGGGTTTGTCGAGGTCACCAGCGCTAGATTGCTCAGAATCATCAAACGCGGGATGTGGTGCACCCAGGCTCGCTTTTCGACGTCGGACACCACCGAGGACACACAGTTCATTTGCGTCTTTTTGGAGTCGGTGAAAAGCGGCAGCAGCTTTCGGTTAGCCGCAAGCCCATTGCCTTGCTCGTAACCCTCGCCCAAGAACCAATACATCCCGTTTATGTATTCACGCCAACCGATAATCTGCCTGACAAACGCCTCGACCGACTGAATCGGTGCTTCACCTCGATTGAAGGCGTCCAAGGCCTCTGCTACGACCTCGCGAGCATGTAACAGCCCGACGTTGAGGTAAGGGCTCAGCAGCGAGTGGTGTAGCGACCAGTCATCGTTGGTTGAGGCGTCTTCGAGAGGCCCAAAGCCCGCCAGGTTGTGTTCGATGAAATGATCCAGCGCTTGAAGTGCTCCGGCGCGCGTTGTTGCCCATAGGTCGGTGGCCTCATGTCCAAGTTGTTTCGCGACCTCGAGATCCATTTCGTCTCGAAGGTGCGTCAAGCGTGGCGGCCAAACGTAACTCTTCGGCGGAGGAAGCCGATTGTCTTCATCGAAGTTCCAACGCCCATCGACCGGCTTGCCACCCTCAACCAGAATGCCCAACCGGACTCTTTGCAACCGGTAGAAGTTCTCCATCACGTAGGTCTTCTGCTGTGAAGCCCAAGCGAAAAAATGCGAACGAGTGGTCAGAAAAAAGTCAGTTTCAATAACCTCAACGCCCAACTCAGCGAATTGTCGGGCCTGCCCAAAAGAAGCTGGCTCTGCCGAAACCGTTGGCAACCGCCCATACTGCTCCCAAACTTCACGGACGCCTTCAGGTGTCGTAGCCGATCGGCGATAGTCAACGGTGAAGCCCTTTTCGCGAGCTGCCTTGGCAAAGTGCCGAGCACTAGAAACCATAAAAAATAAACGCTCAAGGTGCCAATCGCGATTGGTGAGCATGCGCTGAGACTCAATCATTACAACCAAATCGGTCCTTGGGTTTGCCGATGACATCACACCGTGCTCAATGCTCAGTTGATCAAAAGGCACGATGATGATTCGTTCAAAGCCGGTCATCGGCGAACCTGCCCGGTGTTCACATGCGTCCCAGACTTACATCTTTCGGAACAGTATTTAACGGAATCCCAATCGCGTTCCCACTTTTTGCGCCACTCAAAGGGCAACCCACAACGCTCACAAATCCTGGGCTCGTGACCGTTTTTCACCCTGGCTACTCGAGGCATGTTGGTCCGCTCATAATCTCAGCCTAGGCGAGTTCAAAGGCTTGCTGGCGAGATAACAGCCAGAGCAAAAGCCTTCTGACTGTGTTCAGCTTTTCATCTCTGGGCGCTTGGTCCCTCGAACCGCTTGAAGAATCGGTGACTCAAGCAACCGCCAGGATGCCGCCGCGATTGCTATCGAAGTAGCTAACACGATTGCGCTGATCAAAACCCACTGCCAAACATCGTGCAAACCGGAGTAAACGTAGTTGCCGATGAACTTGCGGGCGATTATCTCGATAACGACCATGTGCCAAAGGTAGATTCCGAACGACAGCTTCGCCAGCCACGAGAACACGCGATTGTCGAGTGCCCTAGAGACGTAAACGCTGTGACTTCCGCAAACTAGCGCGACCGACATGAAAAGCGCGAAAAATGGCGATACGTAGGGCTGCTGGGTGAAGGTGTCCGGCGCACCAGGGGTCAAGCGCACGACCACCAAGAGAATCGCCCCTAATGCCGAAGCGATAAACCCCAAGTCGAATAGTCGATTGGCCGCGGTTTGCTTTGAACGAAGCTGGACGATAACCAAGGCCGCTAGCGAGCCAATCAAAAACTGCGTGAAGAATGATCCGATGTTCCAATACGGCAACCACTGCTTCGCTCCGCCGTCCATACCGAACTGCCATCCTTTTTGGTCGTTGTCCGTCATGAATAGCTGAATTATGAGTGGGTTAAGCGCCTGCAACGCCACGATTGTTGTTATCAACCCAGCGAAAGCGAAGGCGGTTGATTTAGCGGTTTTGAAGATGACATACAAGACGAGCGGCAGCAGCAGGTAGCAAGAGACTTCTAAACCAATAGACCACAGCGGCCCGTTTATTTCAGTCGGGAAAAAGGTTGAGTAGTTGTAACTGTTAATAAAGAGGAAGGCTGAAGAGAACTTCTGCCAGTTGAACCCGAGGTTGAACACCGTAACGCCCAGGATGCTGCAGATGATCAGATTCAGCCAGAAAGCTGGCGCAATTCGAGCTGCGCGATTGGTCGCGTATCTCTTGATTGACGGAAACGCCTTGCCCTCGACGAACGACGCCCAAAAGGGAACCGAAAGCAAGCAGCCTGAGAGCACAAAGAACAGGCTCACGCCGACTTCTCCGCGCATGCCTAGAAAGTGAAGCGCCCCAACAAGTGGCGAGACTCCCTCTGGATTCAGTTTCTGCGCGGTGTGATGCCAAACGACAAGAAGACAGGCAATCGCTCGAAGCCCGTCGGCGCCGGCTAGGCGGCTCTTAGTAAGTTCTTTACTCATCAAATCTGGACCATCTGAAGTAGGGATGCGGTTGCCACAAGCCTAGTAAGCAAAGGGGGCGCCAGACCTAAACTTAGGAAATGAGCGAAACAACCTACGATGTTGCAATCATTGGTGGCGGACACAACGGCCTAGTCGCCGCTGGTTACCTGGCTAAGGCCGGCCTCTCTGTTGTCGTCCTAGAAAAGCAAGACGTGTTCGGTGGAGCAGCGATCTCGGCGCAATCGTTCAAGGGAATCGAAGCCCGCCTCTCGCGCTACTCATACCTGGTTAGCCTGCTGCCAACCCAAATCATCAAAGACCTTGGGCTTGAGGTTGAGCTTGCCCCTCGACGCTACGGCTCATTCACCCCCGACGGCGCCACCGGTAACGGCCTTCTAATCGACAAAGACGACGAAGCGGCAACGGCGCAATCGTTCGCCTCAGTCGATGCCGCGAGCGACTTCGAGCGCTGGAACGCGTTCTACTCCAAGACCGGGGTCATCGCCCAAAAGTTGTTTGGCACCGTGCTTGAGCCTTTGCGCAAGGCAAGTGACGTGGCCGAGCTGGTTGGCCCTGAGCTTTGGCAAGAGTTTTTCGCAAATCCAATCGGCGAAACCGTCGAGGCAACTTTTGAGAGCGACCTAGTTCGAGGTGTCGTAATGACGGACGCATTCATCGGAACCTTCGCGCCAAACATCGACCCTGCGCTCGACGCGAACAAGTGCTTTTTGTATCACGTGATCGGCAACGAGACCGGCGAGTGGAGCATCCCGGTTGGTGGCATGGGAGCCGTGACCAAGTCGATGGCCAACCGAGCCCGCGAGCTCGGAGCCGAGCTTCGATCAGGCTGCGAGGTCCTCTCAATCGACGATAACCGCGCTGTCACTTACCGCCAGGATGGGCAAACGAAAATGCTTTCGGCCAGGTACCTGCTCGCCAACGTTTCAGAGCCCGTTCTAAAAAAACTGCTCGGTAAAGAAACTACGCACAACATCGAAGGTGCCCAGGTCAAGGTGAACATGCTGCTTAAGCGGCTTCCAAAGCTCAAGGCTGGCATCGACCCGGTTGCCGCTTTCGGCGGAACCTTTCATATCAATGAAGGTTACGAGCAGCTGCAAAGCGCCTATGACCAAGCCGCAAAGGGCGAGATCCCCAACCCGCTGCCCTGCGAGATTTACTGCCACTCCCTCACCGACCCCAGCATTCTCGGTGCCGAGTTGCAGGCTTCCGGCGCTCAAACGCTCACAGTCTTCGCCCTCCACACGCCACATTCACTTCTAAACGGACGCGACCACGACGAGATGCGCGCAGCCCTAGAGCTAGCCGCCATCCATTCAATTAATTCCGTGCTCGCCGAGGACATCCGCGACCTTCTTTTGACCGATTCAGACGGAAAACCGTGCATCGAAACTAAGACCACTCAAGATCTTGAAGATGCCTTGGGTTTGCCTGGCGGAAACATCTTCCACGCCCCACTGAGTTGGCCATTCGTCGAAGATGACGATGCCCTCGAAAGTCCGGCCCAGCGTTGGGGAGTCGAATCAGGCTTCAGTGGAATCCTGTTCTGCGGCTCAACCGCTCGTCGTGGTGGCGCCGTCAGTGGCATTGCCGGCCACAACGCAGCAATGGCAGTCCTGGAGTCCGTGCCCACTCGCCTCTTATAAAAGTAAAAACCCCGCGGACGTGAGATCCTGCGGGGTTTTCGTGCGCTTGGAGGGACTCGAACCCCCAACCTTCTGATCCGTAGTCAGATGCTCTATCCGTTGAGCTACAAACGCTGGGTGGCTTTCTTGCGAAAGACAACTTAGTCAGTTTAGCGGATTCGCTTCTTTCTCGCTACTGCCCCAATTGATGCAGAATCTAGGTCTAATCGAACCTAGTTGGAGTCGCTTTTTCTCGAACGTCTCCTGTTAGAGATTGTTCCGACCACCAGTGTGACTAATCCGAATGCCGTGAAGCCAACGAAACCCCAGATATGTTCAGAAGCAGACTGTTGGCAGGTTATGAAAGCCTGTTCAACATTTGGTGGGCAGACTGCTGGGTCGATGTAGCCAATGAGCGAGGCGACGCCGACGATTAGCGAGATGGTGGCAACCATTGCCAGAGTGTTGTTTTTCATTTTCGCTTACCTTTCGCTAGTAACTAGTGCGCCGGACGCTTGGGTAGGAAGCTGGCGACCGCGGTGAATAGAACAACCAAAACTAGCTGCACTAGCAGCGCGTTTCTGAATCCAACGTCTGCTTGGCCTTTGAGGGCGAAGTTGAAGAAGACGGTTCCGAAGATGGCGACTCCGACAGACGAGAAGACGGATTGGACTGCCGAGAGCACTCCGCTGGCCGAGCCGCTTTGCTGGGGTTCAACTGTTGAGAGGATCGTGTCGAAAATTGGGGCGGCGATAAGGCCGGTTCCGATGCCAGAAACAACTAAGGCAGGCACCAATTGCCAGATGCTGAAGTTTGCCAAGCCGGGCAGGGCGAACCAGAGCAACGCGATGCCGATTACCTGAATCGCTGCACCGATCTGGAGGGTGTAGCGTCCACCAATTTTGTCGGCTAGGAATGCGCCGCTGATGGTGCCGCCGATTGCTGAACCCAGTGCGATTGGGATGTTGCCGAGACCGGCTTCAGACGAGGTGAACTTTTCGCCGAACTGAAGGAACAGGGTGAGAATCAGGTAGATGCCGGTGAAGCCAGCGAAGTAGAGACCAAGCCCGGCTAGGCCGAAGGTATAGGCACGCTTTTTGAAGATAGTTGGGTCGATCAGGGAGGTTTTGCCCTTCTTCCTAGCGGCGAATTCGAGTCTTGCGAAAAGCAGGAACCCGAGAACCGAACCGATGAGCATCAGGTAGGTCCAAAGGGGCCAACCGGCTTCTTGGCCCTTGATTAGCGGGTAGACCAAAAGTCCGGACGCCACCATGACCAAAAGTGCGCCAAAGATGTCGATTTTGATGGTCTTGTCGGCGTCCGTCTTTTGAACATATTGGTAAGACAGGATAGTCGCGACGATACCGATTGGAACGTTTACCAAAAAGACTGCTCGCCAACCTAGGTCGAAAATGTTTGCCTGAATCAGGAAGCCGCCGATGATTGGGCCGAGGATTCCTCCCAAGCCGAAGGCCGGGCCATAGGCCGCGAAGGCCTTGCCGAACTCTGCTGGCGGGAACGCGTCGCGAATCAAACCGAAGCCCTGAGGCAAGAGCATTGCACCCAAGAAACCCTGAATAAAGCGCAGGACGATGAGCGCCAGGACGGTTGGCGCGAAGGCGCAGGCTAGTGAGGCGAGGGTGAAGCCGATGAGGCCGAAAAGGAACATGTTGCGGCGACCAAAGCGGTCTCCGAGGCGGCCACCAAGGATCAGACCAGAACCGAGGGCAAGAGCATAGCCACCGATCACCCACTGAAGGTCGGTTGGTGTGGCATGAAGCTTTTCGGCGAGTGCCGGGCCACCCACGTTGACGATGGTGGCGTCGAGGAGGTCCATCATCTCGGCGATGAGCACAACGGTTAGAACGAGCCAGCGGTGCTTGTAGCCGGGAATTTGAACGTTAGACATCGAGGAGCCCTTTTCGTTATTGGTTCCCCAAGTCTATTTGCCGCTTACCCACAGGCCCGTTTTAGAGCTGGTTTCTAGCCCAAGATTATGAAACTGGCAGAAAGCGCGACTTTGTTCAGACCAGTTAAAAACTAAACCCCCGGTAGCAGCCGGGGGCATTAGTTTGAAGCCCAGGTGAGCTTCGAATCGGACACACAATCCGATGAGATCCCTCATCAATGAGTATAAACAGATTGCTTCGCCTTCGGCAAGGCATTTGTGTGTCCGGTTAGTTGCTCGTTGGTTCGCGCCCTACGGACAGGAGAAAACTTGAATAAACATCAAGTTTTTGAACTGATCATCACTTTGATCAAGGTTTCGATTTTGATCATCGAAGTTGTTTTGATGATTCGTTAGCAACGTAGAAATCCCGCCGACCGTTATGGTTGGCGGGAATTCTTTTTCTGCGGAGACGAGAGGATTTGAACCTCCGAACCCCTTTCAGGGTTACCTCATTAGCAGTGAGGCGCACTCGACCGGGCTATGCGACGTCTCCATGGAACTCGATAAGTTTAGCCGAAAATCAAAGGTGGCTAAAGGGCTAACATTCGACGACGTTGACGGCGAGACCACCCATCGAGGTCTCCTTATATTTGGTCGACATATCGGCACCGGTTTGGCGCATGGTCTCGATCACGGTGTCGAGCGATATCTTGTGAACGCCGGTTCCGTTGAGGGCGAGGCGCACGGCTGCGACGGCTGTGCCGGCAGCGATGGCGTTGCGTTCGATGCACGGCAGTTGGACGAAACCTCCGACCGGGTCGCAGGTTAAGCCAAGGTTGTGTTCCATGGCAATCTCGGCGGCATTTTCAACCTGTCGAGGCGTTCCTCCGAGGATCTGGGCAAGCGCTCCCGCGGCCATCGAGCAAGCCGAACCGACCTCGCCTTGGCAACCGGCTTCGGCGCCCGAGATACTTGCGTTTCGCTTGTAGAGGCCGCCGATGGTTGCAGCGGTAATCAGGTATTCGATCGCGAGGGTTTCGTCGCTGATGTTTCGGTGTTTGAGGGCGTAGTAGGCGACGGCGGGAATTATGCCGGCGGCTCCGTTAGTGGGGGCGGTGACAACCCGGTTGCCGGCGGCGTTCTCTTCGTTCACCGCGATTGCGTAGGCCTGCAGTGATTCCATCGATTGGTCGCCTTCGCGAGTTTCTAGCTGGCGATGGATTCCAGCGGCACGTCGGTCGACCTTCAGGAAGCCAGGCAAGACGCCTTCGGTTTGAAGTCCGGCTTCGATGCAGCTCTTCATCGCCTGCCAGATTCGTCTAAGTTCGGCGTCGACGTCACGGTCTGGGCGTTGAGCGCGCTCGTTCGCCATGCCTACCTGGGCGATGGTCAGGTTTTCGCGTTCGCAAATCTCGAGAAGTTCGTCGGCGGTTTGGTAAGGGTATGGGAGGTCTTGTTTGACTGCCGGTTTGGGTTCATCGGTCTCTACAAAGCCGCCACCGACCGAGTAATAGGTCTTATCGAAACCGCCGGCTTCAAATTTCATGCCGTTCGAATGCTTCGGGAGGCGCGTCCGAGGTTCGAAAACGAACTCGACGTTTGGGTTCTCGGTTAGCGACCGCACATATTCGGGGTCGCAGGTTTCGGGTTGCTGGCCTTGCAGACCGGCGAGGATAGCGTTTTTGGTGCCGTGCCCAATGCCGGTGGCCCCCAGTGAACCGTAGAGGGTAACGCGGATTGAATCGGAGGTAATCCCTTTGGCTCGCAGTTCGTCGTTGAACTGAGCAGCTGCTCTCATCGGGCCCACGGTGTGTGAGCTAGACGGACCAATGCCGATCGTAAAAAGATCCAGAGCCGAAACATGTTCGGTCATGGTTCCACACTAACCCGAGCAGGTCGTTAATGAACCGTTGGTTCCTCGGTAGGTGTCGTCCAGGTAAGAATCTGTCGGGGTCGGGGTCGGGGTGGGGTTTGGGGTCGCCGAAGGTACTGGAGTCTCAACAATCGCACCGGTGCCCGGGTTGGCCTTGGTGATCAGGATCGGTTCGTCGTCGCGGAGCTTTTGAAACAGGAGGTCGGCTTTGCCCTCAATTGGCATGACTCGGCCAGAGTAAGGCGCTGGAAGGCCGCCGCGCGCTGGAACCTGCAGGAATGTGATCTTTTCGAGAGGAATGTTCTTCAAAGCACCACCGATGGCAATCATGGTGCTCAGGTCGGCTAGCGAGGTTGAGAGCGTCATATTGCGAACCGCTGCGTTGGCGAGCGACATCAACCTCAGTGGATTGGTCAAAACGCCTTCGCTGCGAACCTTGCGAATCAGTGAGGTTAGGAACACCTGCTGGTTCGAGATGCGACTTAGGTCGGAACCATCGCCGACACCGTGACGAGTTCGCAAGAACTGAAGTGCCTCCATGCCCTGAAGAACGTGCTTGCCCTTCTTCAGGTTCAGGAACGTGTAGGTGTCGTGAATGTCTTTGGCAACGCAAACCTCGACTCCACCGATTGAGTTCGACATCTCGATTACTCCGCTGAAGTTGATCATCGCGAGGTAAGGAATCTGAACTCCGGTCAGTTTTTCGACGGTCAGCAACGTGCAACCTGGACCGCCATTGGCGATGGTTGCGTTAATCTGGCCGAGGCTTTGGGGCAGGTAGCCTGGGCCGCCGGAGGTGCTCGGGCAAGCAGGCCAAGGAACCAAAAGGTCTCGCGGGAAGCTCAGTGCCACCGCGTTCTTGCGGTCGGCTGAGATGTGCAAAAGAATGAGGACGTCGGCGAGAACCGACTTGTCGTGACCGAAGACGTTGGCCTGACCCGCGCGAGTGTCAGAGCCGACCAGAAG
>CAFBNO010000010.1_pt1 | contig 25679 bp, 22 predicted proteins | sample 7269281 | NCBI WGS metagenome assembly CAFBNO01 (sample SAMEA6814098, study PRJEB35770) | freshwater metagenome | biome: Freshwater; feature: Freshwater reservoir; material: water | place: Czech Republic | collected 2017-05-23 | depth 30m m | reverse complement strand
AACTACTCACCCATGTCGAACGCCTGCAAGACCCGGACCTCGGAGGCGGAGCCATGCTCGATCTCGGCATCTACCCACTCTCGTTCGCCTACCGAATCCTCGGCTCACCAACCGCGGTTCACGCCAATGGCAAGCTCACCGAACGCGGCGTGGACGAGTGGGCAGCCGTCTCGCTCGAATACGAAACCGGCGCTGGCGCACTACTCGCCACCTGCATGAGCGCAGCCGGATCAACCACAGCAGAGATCGTTGGCACCAAAGCCAGAGTCGAATTAGACGGCCCGTTCTATAACAACGTCGCCTGGCGCATCATCGGGCCAGACGACACTCTGATTCGCGAATACATCCCAGAACAACGAGGACGCGGCATGCAACACCAGGCGCTCCACTTCGAAGACTGTCTAAGCAAGGGGATGACCGAAAGCCCGATTCTTCCGCTGGGCGAGAGTGTGGAGATCATGAAGTCGATGGACTCTATTCGGCGACAGGTTGGGGTTCCACAAAAATAGCGCGGTGGGCGTCCCCGATTCTGGTGACGATGAGCGTTGCCTTTTTCTTGCCTTTAGGCGAGAGCTCTTTGCGGAGCTCTTCTGGGGTTATGTCGGCTCCGCGTTTCTTGATCTCTAGGGTGCCGATCTCGTTCGCCTTTACGTAGGCCTTGAGTTGTTTTCTGTCGAATGGCATTTCTTTGATCACTTTGTAGCTCTTGAGCCAGGGGGAGTTGACCTCGTGGTTGCTGCTTAGGTAGGCAATCTTGGGGTCGATGGTGTGGGTGTTGGTTTCTTCGGCGAGCAGGTTTATCAGGTGTGATCTGATTGCTGCGTTGTCTGGTTCGTGAATGTATTGGCCGAGTTCGCCGGTTGGGGCGGGTTGTTCTTTCTCATTCGTTTTGAGTTCGTATTTGGCGTCTTTGGTGATCAGGAGGGCTGATCTTGAGATGTCTTGTCTTCTGGTTTCGTTGAACCAGAGGGAGAGCTCGACCAGGTCGCCATCGACGGATACCCACTGGGCTTCGGCTTCTTCGGGAATCTGGGTGTGAGGGTGGCCGGGGCCGAGTTTGATGCCAGAAGGCTTCTTTTTGGCTTGTTCGATTACCCAGTCGAAGTTGGGTGAGAAGTCTTGGGGGTTGAAGAGTCTTGCCTTTGAGTTTCTTCTGGCTGGGTCGAAGAAGAGTGCTTGGTGTTTGCTTAGGTCGCGTTTGGTGACGTCCTCGTTTGATACTTCGACGTTTTCGAAGATGGCGAGGTTATAGGCGGCGATGGCGGCGGTGACTTCGTCGAGTTCATAGGCGTTGACTTTGAGGTCGAGTGAGGCGAAGGCGAGTGATTCGGCGCCTATGCCGCAGCCGAGGTCGGCTACTTCTGTCACTCCCGCTTGCTTGAAGCGGTTGGCATGGAGGGCGGCAACCTGGAGTCTTGAAGCTTGCTCGAGGGCGTCCTCGGTGAAAAACATTCTTTCTGCGAATTCGCCGAACTTGGTTTCGGCTCGTTTTCTTAGTTTTGCTTGGCTTAGGGCGTTGGCGACTAGGGCTGGGTCATGGCCCTGGGCTCTTAGTTTTGTGATGGTTTTGACGATGTCGAGCTTGGTGTTGTAGTCGATTTGTGACAGGAGCGACTGGCCCTCTTTGGAGAGCAGTTGCAAGAAATCGTCGCGGTTCACGGTTCAAGCCTATTTGTTAGCAACTAGCACTCGCCTTGCAAGAGTGCTAATGGTGATTTAGAATTGAGGAGTCTCAATCGAGGCCCATTACTTATTAGTTAGAAGAGGTCACCCGTGTCTGTAAACATCAAGCCACTAGAAGATCGCATCGTCGTTCGCCTGCTAGAAGCCGAGACCGTCACCGCTTCGGGTCTGGTTATTCCAGACACCGCCAAGGAGCGCCCACAGGAGGCTGAGGTTATTGCCGTAGGCCCAGGTCGCGTTGACGACAACGGAGTTCGTATTCCGGTTGACGTAGCCGTTGGCGACAAGGTGATCTTCTCGAAGTACGGCGGCACCGAGCTTAAGTTCGAAGGTCAAGAGTTCTTGATTCTTTCGGCTCGCGACGTTTTGGCTGTCGTAGTTCGATAAAGCGTTTTAGCGGGAGCGCCTCGGGTCTTTGACTCGGGGCGTTTCTCTTTGTGGTTAGTGTTGGTGGGTGAGCTCAACTAATACGGCTAAGGGTCTGACCTATGGGTTGACCGCGTATTTGATTTGGGGTTCGTTCCCGATCATCATCTCTGCTTTGGGTTTTGCTTCGCCTGTTGAAGTTGTCGTTTGGCGAGTGGTCTTCGGCTTCTTGGCCGCGGTGGGTTTGATTACAGTTAATCGCTCCTGGGGTTCGGTTCGTTCGGTTCTGTCTTCTCGGTCGTCCTTGGTTTGGATTCTGGTGGCCGCGGTGTTCATCATGATCAACTGGCAGGCGTATGTGATCGGTATTGCCTCCGGGCACGTGGTCGAGTCTTCGCTGGGGTATTTCATCAACCCGATCGTGACGATTGTCTTGGCGGTGATTTTTCTCGGGGAGCGGTTGCGGGTTTGGCAGTGGGTTGCGGTTGGGGTCGCGTTTGTTGCCGTTTTGATTCTGACTTTTGATTACGGGCGTCCGCCTTGGATCGCTTTGATTCTGGCCGGCTCGTTCGGTATTTACGGTTTGGCAAAGAATAAGCTCGGCGGCAAAGTTTCGGCTTTGAACTCGTTTGCCTTTGAGTCTGGTTTTTTGCTGCCGGTTGCTCTGGTCGAGTTCGTGTTTTTCTTGCCGCTGGGTCCGCAGTTCGGGGCGTCTGGTTTTTGGGGTTCGTTCGGTTTGGTTGGTTTTGGGGTGTTGACCGCGATTCCGCTGATTTTGTTCGGTTCTGCCGCCAAACATCTGCCTTTGAGTTGGGTGGGGTTCATGCAGTTTCTGACCCCGATCATCCAGTTCAGCCTGGGGCTGCTTTATTTTCACGAGTCGATGCCGTTGGCTCGCTGGTTCGGTTTCGGCTTGGTTTGGTTGGCTCTGGCGTTTTTGTCGGTCGACATGGTTTCTTCGCGCAGGGGTTCGAAATAGCTCGTTAACAAGCCGTTGGCGGTATCGAAACAAGATTGTTACACGTGTTTTTTGCCTCGATTTGTCGCGAAAAACGGTGCTTGCTTGCTTGATTTCGGCGTAATTCGCAGTTTTTTCGGCGTTTGGCAACGAAATGCCACTTAGGTTCAGGTTACGGGGTAGTGAATTCGTTGCCATAAGCCGTAACGGAGGTGCGCGCAATCGCTGGGCTGGCTATGCTTTTGCCTAGTGGTACGGGAGTTCCCTCTCGTGCCCGCTTCCATTCGAAACGGAGAAAACATGAACAAGAACCTCAAGCGAGGACTCGGCCTAGTAGCTGCTGCTGCAACCGCCGCTTTGGTCCTCTCTGGTTGCGCTGCAGCCAGTTTTGATGCAAAAAACTGCAAGGACGCCAAGCTTTCGCTAGGTAGCCTTCTTCCAACCACCGGTAGCCTAGCGTTCCTTGGTGCTCCAGAAATCGCAGGTGTAGACCTTGCTGTTAAGGAGATCAACGAGAACGGTGGAGTTGGCGGCGCTTGCGTATCTGTCAAGCACACTGACTCGGGCGACACCACCACCAACATTGCTTCTCAGTCGGTAGCAGCTCTAAACGCTGCCGGTATTGATGCATTCGTCGGTGCTGCATCGTCTGGTGTAACCCTTTCGGTCATCGACCAGGTTGTAAAGGACGGAATGGTTCAGGTTTCACCTGCTAACACCGCTCCGGTACTAAGCACCTACAGCGACGACGGTTTCTACTTCCGTACCGCTCCATCAGACGTTCTTCAGGGACGCGTACTAGGTAACCTCATCATCAAGGACGGCCACACCAAGGTTGGCTTCTTGACCATGCAGGACCCATACGGTACCGGTCTACAAGAGAACGCAGCGAAGTCGATCATTGCTCAGGGCGGAACCGTCGTTGGCAACCAGGTCTTCCCAACCGCTACCAAGAACGCAAACGCTCAGGTTGACAAGCTACTCGCTCAAAACCCTGACGCTATCGCTCTTATCTCGTTCGACGAAGCAAAGGTTATCCTTCCTTACCTTGTAAAGACCAAGGGCTGGGACGCAACCGCGCTTTACCTAGTTGACGGAAACACCGCCGACTTCTCGAAGGACTTCACTGACTTCAACATCGCTGGCGCTCAGGGAACCATCCCTGGTGTTATCGCTGGTGACGCTTTCAAGACTCGCCTAGCAACCGTAAACAAGGACCTAACCGTTTTTGCTTACGCTGCTGAGTCATACGACGCCACCATGTTGATCGCTCTTGCTGCATCTGTTGCAGTTCAGAACGGTGAAGACGTAACCGGTGCAACCATCAAGAAGTACATGGTCGACGTCTCTAAGGGCGGAACCAAGGTTGACTTCACGAAGGCTGGCGGCTACAAGACAGCTCTTGACTTGATCAAGGCTGGCAAGGACATCGACTTTGAGGGTGTCTCTGGCCCGATCTCGTTCGACGCCAATGGTGACCCAACCGAGGCTTACGTAGCTACGTACATCTTCGGCACCAACAACAACAACACCGCTCAGGACCAGGTATACGGAAAGATTGGCTAATCGCTAATCTCCTGACAAGAGAATCCCCCAGCCGAAAGGCTGGGGGATTCTCTTTTACCCTTTAAGGAAACTTGGTTACTTTTGTTCGGCCAGGTTGCCGAGGTAGAGCTCGACCATCTTAGGGTCTGCTAGAAGTTCACGGCCGGTGCCTGTGTAGGCGTCCTTGCCCTGATCGAGCACGTAGGCGCGGTCGCAGATCTGCAGGCAGCGGCGAGCGTTCTGCTCAACCATGATTACGGTCACACCAGCCTCGTTGACGCTGCGAACGTGTAGGAAGGCTTCGTCCTGTCGAACGGGCGAGAGCCCGGCGCTGGGTTCGTCCAGGAGCAGAACCTTGGGATCGACCATGAGTGCGCGAGCCATCGCCACCATCTGGCGCTCACCGCCCGAAAGCGAACCGGCGCGCTGGGCACGGCGCTTGAGCAGTTCGGGGAACACGTCGGTGACGAACTCGAAACGCTCCTTGAAGCGCTTCGGGGTCTGAAACACACCCATTTCGAGGTTTTCTTCTATCGTGAGGCTCGGGAACACGTTGTTGCTCTGTGGCACGAACGCGACACCCTTGGCGACGAGCTTGTTGGCCTTGAGCCCGGTGATGTCTTCACCGTTAAGCGTGATGGTGCCCTCGCGCACGTTCACCAAGCCGAAGATGGCCTTGAGCAGAGTGGATTTTCCTGCGCCGTTCGGGCCGATGATTCCGATCAGTTCGCCCTGCTTGACCGTGATGTTGCAGTCGTTCAGGATGTTGACACCCGGTAGGTAGCCGGCGTAGAGACCCTTGGTTTCGACAACGGTGTTGTTGCTAGCCATTAGTTGCCTTTCGCTTGCTTTTCGGTGCCGAGGTCGCTGTCGTGGTGCGCGCCGAGGTAGGCGTCAATCACGGCAGGGTTCTTCATGACCTCGTTCGGTGGACCTTCGGCAACGATCTTGCCTTCGGCCATGACGATGACCCAGTCGGAGATATTGCGAACCATGTGCATGTCGTGCTCGACGAACAGAACCGTCATGCCCTCGTTCTTGAGCCCTCTGATGTGCTCTAGGAGGCTCTGGGTGAGAGCAGGGTTGACGCCCGCCATTGGCTCGTCGAGCATCACCAGACGAGGCTGAGTCATCAGCGCGCGGGCCATCTCTAGAAGCTTGCGCTGGCCACCCGAGAGGCTGGCTGCGAAGTCATCGCTCTTGGCGTCTAGCTTGAAGCGGGTTAGCAGCTCGGCGGCTCTGGCCGTGATTGCGTCCTCGTTGCGCTTCCAAAGCGGTTTAATCAGTGCGCGAAGCAGGCTTTCGCCAGGCTGCTTTTGGGCGCCGAGGCGCATGTTCTCCATGACGGTGATCATGTTGAGCGACTTGGTGAGCTGGAAGGTGCGAACCATGCCCATTCTGGCGACCTTGAAAGCTGGGACGCCGGCGAGCTTCACGCCGTCGAAGGTCCAGTCACCCGAGTTCGGCTGATCGAAACCGGTCAGCAGGTTGAAGAACGTGGTCTTGCCGGCACCGTTAGGGCCAATCAGCGCGGTGATTAGGCCGCGTGGGATCTCGACGTGCTCGACGTCAACCGCGACGTTTCCGCCGAACTGACGACGAACGTTGTCTGCGATGAGAATCGGGTCTACCTTTGCGCAACCGGGAACCGCTGCGCCTATTGCGATCTGACTAGGCATTGAAGTACAGCTCCTTCTTGTTGCCGAAGATTCCTTGCGGACGGAAGATGACCAGCAGCATCAGAGCCACACCAACCAGCATGAAGCGAATCGCACCAACCTGGTTCTGAGTGAGGAACGTGATGGTTCCGTTGTCGACTCCGGTAGAGAGCAGATCTCCGGTGAGCGAAAGCAGTGACCAGAAGATCATCGCGCCGACGATCGAACCGATCACGGTCGAGGCACCACCTAGAAGAAGGATCGTCCAAATGTAGAACGTGAGCGTGGTGCCGTAGTTGCCAGGCTGAACCGAGGTTGGCAGCACGAACAGGATTCCGGCGAAGGTTCCCATGAGACCACCGACGACCAGCGACTGCATCTTGTATGAATAGACGTTCTTGCCGAGCGAGCGCACGGCGTCTTCGTCTTCGCGAATACCCTTGATGACGCGACCCCACGGGCTGCGAATCAGGATCGCTAGCAAGACTGCGAAGAAGGTCACGACTAGCCACGAAACTGCGATTGCGAACAGGTCGTCCTGTTTGAAATCCCAAACCCAGAACTTGTAGTGACCGACCGGAATCGGGTTCATCGCGTAGAAGCCCTCGGAGTACTGGTTTAGGCCCTGAGGGCCACCGGTGACCGGCTGAGCCGAGGTGGTCGAGACGATGAATCGGAACACTTCGGCCGCCGCGATAGTCACGATGGCCAGATAGTCGCTTCTGAGCCGAAGCGTTGGTATTCCGAGCAGGAACGCCATCGCAATTGAGGCGATTACTGCTACACCAACCGCTGGCCAGAAGCCTAGGCCGAAGAACTTGACCGAGATCGAGAACCCGTAGGCGCCGACAGCCATGAATACGGCCTGACCGAAGTTGAGTAGTCCCGTGAAACCGAAGTGCAGCGCGATACCGATCGCTGCCAGAGCGTAGGCGGCTGTGATTGGCTGAAAGAGCCAGCTGATGGCGTTACCTAAAATGAGATCCATTGGTTACCTATCCGATTCTCTGCTTTTTGCCCAAAACGCCCTCTGGTTTCACCAGTAGCACCAGGATCATGACGACCAGAGCCGCCGCGACCTTCAGGTCTGGCGGAATCACCAGGGTCGAGAGTTCTACTAGCAAACCGATGATCATCGCGCCAACCGCGGCTCCAGCCGAGGTTCCGAGGCCACCGAGGGTTACCGCTGCGAAGATCAGCAGAAGGTTCCAGAATCCGGTGTCCCAGGCTGCTTGCTCGTAGAGGCCGATGAACACACCCGCGATACCGGTTAGCACGGCAGCGATGATCCAAACGATTCTGATGATTCGTTCTACGTCGATGCCCGTCGATGCTGCCAGTGATGGGTTATCGCTAACAGCACGGGTCGCCTTGCCGATTCGAGTCTTGGTCAAGAACAGACTGTAGGCAACCAGAACCACGACCGAGAGGGCGGAGCAGATCACGTTCACGGCCGGCATGCTGATGCCGAGAATGCTCCAGGTCTCGCCCTGGGTGAGCACCTTGGTGTCGCCACCGAAGATCATCTGAAGTGCGTAACGAACCACCATCGAGAGACCGATCGAAACAATCATCATCTGGGTGAGGCCGATTCGTTTCTTTCTCAACGGACGCCATATGAACGCGTCCTGTGCATAACCGAACGCAGTCACGATCAAGATGGCGAGAAGAGCCGCGGGAATCAGGTCTAAGCCCAAGACCCGGTTGAAGACCCAGGTAGAAAGTGCGCCAATTGTGACCATTTCACCGTGGGCGAAGTTGCTAAGGCCCGTGGTTCCGTAAATCAGTGAGAGACCGATGGCCGCCATTGCGAGCATCAGACCGAAGTTGATGCCGTTGAAGAGAGCTACCACGATTGGGTTTTCGGCAGCCTTTGGCTGGTTTGGAGAGGTAGAACCGCAGTCGATCGGCACCAGCTTGAAGGCAGCGCTCGCCGAGTTGACCATGTTGAACACGACCGTGCGAGTCGAGGTGCCGATTAGAACGCGATCCTTTGGCAGTGTGGTCTTGTCGAGCGTTACGGTGAACTTGTCTTTTAGGTAGCGGGTTGTGGTCGGGGTTTGGACTTCCCATAAACCCTTTTTGTCGGTGACAAGGTTGGCAGTCGTGCCCGGGCCGGTGACCGAAATCTTAATGCCGGGGATGCCGACACCACAGTCGGTAATCTTGCCGCCGAGGATGAACGTGGTTGCGACGTCGCCGGTTGGGCTCGGGGTTGGAGTCGCAGCAAAGGCGGTCGAACCACCGATTAGGAATGCGAACAGAAGGGCAACTATTCCTAGCCATTTGCGGCCAACGCTGCGCGGTATGGACTGGTTCAAACCAACCTCCATTTGTCGATGACGCCGATTCGCGCCATTGCTGTTTCAAGATTGAACCCTACTAGAGATGTAGACCTCTTAAAGGGGGTTTTACCGAATAGAAACAAAGGTGTTATCACGGGTAGAATTACCGAAACAAACCTCTTAACGGCAGGTCTTACTAATGACTCAGAATGACCCTTTCGGTTTCCTAGGGCTCACCTACGACGACGTCTTGCTCCTGCCCGGTGAATCCGACGTGGTTCCGAGCCAGGTCAACACCAGAAGCCGCATTTCTAAGCGCGTAGAGATCAACATTCCGCTACTTTCTTCGGCCATGGACACCGTTACCGAAGCCCGTTTGGCAATCGCCATGGCTCGCCAAGGCGGCATTGGCGTTTTGCACCGCAACCTTTCGCTCGATGCCCAGGCCGAGCAGGTCGACCTAGTCAAGCGCTCAGAAGCCGGCATGATCACCCACCCGGTCACCACCACCCCGCTTGCCACCATTCAAGAGGTCGACGACCTCTGCGGCCAATACCGCGTATCGGGCCTACCCGTAATCGACGAGGACGGCCGCCTGGTCGGAATCGTGACCAACCGAGACATGCGCTTCGTTCTCGAGGTTCAGCGCACCACCACCCTGGTCAAAGACATCATGACCCCGATGCCTCTGATCACCGGCCCGGTCGGCATTCGCCCAGAAGAAGCCATCGCGCTCTTCGCCCAGCACCGAATCGAAAAGCTACCTCTGATTGACGCCAACGAGAAGCTCCGCGGCCTAATCACCGTCAAGGACTTCGACAAGAGCGAGAAATACCCAAACGCATCTAAAGACGCCAACGGTCGCCTGCTTGTTGCAGCAGCCGTGGGTGTCGGCCAAGACGCCTGGGAGCGCTCGATGGCCCTAGTTGAGGCCGGAGTCGACGTGCTAATCGTCGACACCGCCCACGGCCACAACTCGGCCGTGCTCGAGATGGTCGCCAAACTAAAGGCCGAACCGTTCGCCAAGAACGTCGACATCATCGGCGGCAACGTCGCGACTCGCGAGGGAGCCGCAGCACTGGTTGCCGCAGGCGCCGACGGCGTGAAGGTTGGCGTTGGCCCAGGCTCGATTTGCACCACTCGCGTGGTTGCCGGTGTCGGTGTTCCTCAGATCACCGCCGTCTATCAGGCGTCGCTCGCCTGCGGCCCTGCCGGCGTGCCGGTAATCGCCGATGGCGGTCTGCAATATTCTGGTGACATTCCTAAAGCAATCGTCGCCGGTGCGTCCGCGGTAATGCTCGGCTCATTACTTGCCGGCACCGACGAAGCCCCTGGCGAAATCACCTTCGTCGGCGGCAAGCAGTTCAAGACCTACCGCGGAATGGGCTCGCTCGGAGCCATGCAGTCCCGCGGCGAAGCCAAGAGCTACTCGAAAGACCGTTACTTTCAAGACGACGTGCTTAGAGAAGACAAACTCGTGCCAGAGGGCATCGAAGGCCGCGTTCCCTACCGCGGCTCGGTCGCCTCAGTAACCCACCAGCTAGTCGGTGGCCTTCGCGCAGCGATGGGCTATGTCGGCGCCGACTCGATCGAAGAGCTTCAAGCCCGCGGCAAGTTTGTTCGCATCACCTCGGCCGGCCTCAAAGAGAGCCACCCTCACGACATTCAGATGACCATCGAAGCACCCAACTACGGAACCCGCTAGGAGTCGCCATGAGCGAAATGGAAATCGGTCGCGGCAAGCGCGGCACCCGGGCCTGGGCCTTCGACGACATCGCAGTAGTACCCAGCCGCCGAACCCGCGACCCTAGAGACGTTTCAACCACCTGGAACATCGACGCCTACTCGTTCAACCTCCCAGTGCTCGCAGCCCCGATGGACTCGGTCGTTTCACCAGAGACCGCAATCGCCATCGGCAAGCTCGGCGGCCTGGGTGTTCTCGACCTCGAAGGCCTCTGGACTCGCTATGAAGACCCAGCCCAGCAGTTCAACGAAATCTCGAAGCTAACCCCCGAGCAAGCAACCGCCCGCATGCAGCAGATCTACTCTGAGCCAATCAAGCCAGAACTGATTCGCGACCGCCTAGCCCAGATTCGCGCAGCCGGAGTCACCGTTGCCGGAGCCCTAAGCCCCCAGCGCACCGCAGAGTTTCACAAAACCGTTGTCGCCGCCGGCGTCGACCTCTTCGTGATCCGCGGCACCACAGTCTCAGCCGAGCACGTCTCAAAAAACCAAGAGCCGCTAAACCTCAAAGAGTTCATCTACGAACTCGATGTGCCCGTAATCGTCGGTGGAGCAGCCACCTACACCGCCGCCCTTCACCTAATGCGAACTGGCGCTGCCGGCGTCCTCGTTGGCTTCGGTGGCGGAGCAGCCTCAACCACCCGCAAAGTTCTAGGCATCCATGCCCCAATGGCAACCGCAGTAGCCGATGTAGCCGGCGCTAGACGTGACTACATGGACGAATCTGGCGGCCGCTACGTTCACGTAATCGCCGACGGCGGCCTTGGCACCTCGGGCGACGTAGTCAAGGCAATCGCCTGCGGCGCCGACGCCGTAATGCTCGGCTCTGTTCTAGCCCGCGCCCAAGAAGCACCTGGCCAGGGCTGGCATTGGGGTCAAGAAGCCCATAACTCAGAACTCCCGAGAGGCAACAGAGTTCACGTTGGCACCGGCGGCTCACTAGAGCAGATCTTGAACGGCCCATCAAACGACGCCGAAGGCACCTCAAACCTCATCGGTGCCCTCAAGCGCTCAATGGCCACCACCGGCTACTCAGACCTCAAAGAGTTTCAGCGCGTCGACGTAGTCGTAGCCCCTTACAACTCCTAATGCCTCAGAGCTTTGCGAAGGTCGCGCTAACCCCCAAATGGATTGGCGCGCTCTTCTTAGCTCTCGCGGTCGCCGCAATCTTTGCAGCCCTCGGCCAATGGCAACTCGGCAGAGCCTTAACCACGGTCGGCACTAAAACCACCCAAACCACAACACCCCTAGAAACACTCACCAAACCCGGCCACGGTTTCAAAACCGACGACACCGCAAGAAAAGTCACCATCAACATCAGCAAGGCCGAGTTTCTCGGCCGCGTAGCCAACCGCAAGCAAGACAACAAGACCGGCACATGGCACGTTGCCCTGGCCACCCTAACCAACGGCGACAAGCTGGTTATTGCCTACGACTTCTCTACCGAAGCAGACTTCTTTGCCTTCGCCCCCGATGGCAAACTTGCCGGCTTCTACCTGCCAAGTGAGGAACCTCAACCAAAGAAAACCCGACTATTTCAAAGCCTCTCGGTTGAACAACTAATCAACCAAACCGATGCACCAATCGGCGAGGTCTACCCAGGCTTCGTCGCCATCTCAGATGCCCAAGTCGCCAACCCAATCGTCATCGAACAGCAGCAACAAAAAACCGAGATCAACGCCCTAAACGCCTTCTATGCGGTCGAGTGGGCACTATTCGCCGGCTTCGCTGTCTTCCTCTGGTGGCGCATGGTCCAAGACGAACGCCTCGGACTCCGCCAAAGCCCTGAAAAGTAACAGTTCAGCAATTAAGTGCTGATTCTTTGATATTTCTTTACTGTTAACGCTAGGTTTGTTCCTATCTTTGATTGGGGTTTCTGGTGACTTTGCTGTTGGAGCGCTCGGGTGTGCGTCCTAGCTTCAATATTTCGAACTTTGCCAAGGTTAAGCACACCGACTACCAATACGAGGCCCTAGGCCGAAACACCCTAATCCCTGCGGCCGATGCGCCAAACAACAACGGCACCATCACCCTCGCCTACAACACCAACGATCAAGTAACGATGATCAACCAGTCAGGGGCAACCACCAACTTCTCATACGACGCTGAAGGTCGCCGCCTCAACGAAACAAGTGGCAACACCACAACCACAAGGCACTACACCGACGGTAGTTACAACCCAACCTGGAGCACCCAAGCGGCAAAAGCAACCCCGAACACGGTCACTAAAACTGAGATCTACACACCGTCACTCGGCACAGGTTTAAACGTCACAACCACAATCCAAAACGGTTCAGCAACCGGTGTGATGCAGCTCCATGACTTACGAGGCAACACAGTAACAACCATTGATCTTTCAACCAACACTGCAACAGCCTGGTGTAGTTACGACGAGTTCGGTAACCAAGACTCAACCAACCCGGCCAACACAAACCTGATTAACTACAACACCTACGCCGGGGCAGAACGAGCCACCAACGCAACTGGACTAATCCTCATGGGCGCCAGGGTCTACAACCCAGAAACAAACCAATTCACCAGCCCAGACCCCGTCAAAGGCGGAAACGAAAACAGTTACACGTATCCAAATGATCCGTTATGCGAGCATGATTTCAATGGGTTGAATGGCTGGATTGACTTCATTGGTGGCGGACTTGTAATTCTCGGAGGCTTGGCAATCTGCCCCGAATCCTTTGGCGCAGGCTGCATTGTTAGTCTCGCCGTTGCAGGAGGTTTAGTCGGGGCGGCGAGCGAAGGGGCTGATGCTCAAGCAGAGGCTATACCGCAAGGTGAAAAATACAACGAACGATTACTTGATGGTTTTGTCCTTGGTGCAATTACCCTTGGTAAAGGCCCAGTTTTTAAAGTAATCTTTAGAACAGCAACGAAATATATAGTTTTTTCAGGCCCAACCAAGGCGGTCGCGAGCTTTATTTCTCACTTTTCCAAGAAAATGAGTTTCTCTAAAGCTATGAATTTTCTTGCGAAGTCGGTTGTTCCAGGGGCTTACTCATTCGCATGGAGGTTCTTAGTCAAAAACCCTGTCGACATCCTAAGAAAACATTGGGGGCGAAAATAATGGTAGACCTCGCATTAGTTCTTTTCTTGTTTTGTCTGGTACTGCCAATCCTTACTTTTGCGCCGATTGAAAAATCAATTTCAGAATTCAAAAACCGGTATGTGCTTATTGCGATTGTTCTTTCGCTGCAAGTTCTGTTCACAGTTGGGCTCTATTGGGATCTTCCACCGCTATTTCAACTTCTCCTAATTGGAGACTTGATATGGGCGACGAGCGTCTACCTTATTTCGACAATTCTGACTCGTGCTCGTTTTTATATGAGGTCACGTAAGATTGAGCGCGATTTGGACATTAAGGTTTCAGAACCTCCAATGAAGTTCGTGGACTAGCTAACAGCACCCATCCAAAGCTTCAAACTTGATGGTTACCCTATGGGACTTGGCTTGAAAGGTAAACTTGAACCATGCCTAAAGCCCAAATCAGCGCAGTTAAGTACTTTCGCGTTACTTCGTATGTAACCGGTACGTTCTTGATGTTGTTGGTCACCGAGATGGTTGTGCGCTACGGGCTTGGCTATGACTTTTATGCCTTTGGCCTTCACGGTTTGGTGACTCTAGAGTTGCGTTCGGTTGGTGGCGAAAACGTTGCGCTTTCTAGCGGGTTCAACCTTTCAACCGCAATCTTGATCGTTCACGGTTGGCTGTATGTTGCCTACCTGTTTGGTGACTTTAGGCTCTGGACGCTCATGCGTTGGAGTTTCACGCGTTTTCTAATCATTGCTGCCGGTGGCATTGTGCCAATGCTGTCATTCTTCACCGAGCGCCACTTCAGCAAGGTGGCGAAAGCTCAAATCGAAGGAGAGAGCAATTAACCAGCCAGTCCTAGTCGTCGACTTCGGCGCCCAATATGCTCAGCTGATTGCCCGTCGTGTTCGCGAGGCCGGTGTTTACAGCGAGATCGTTCACCACAACATCACTGCTGATGAGGTTATGGCCAAGAAGCCTTTGGCGATCATTCTCTCGGGTGGCCCTTCATCGGTTTATGAGGAGGGCTCGCCACAGCTTGATGCGGGGATTCTTGAATTGGGCGTCCCTGTTTTGGGTATTTGCTACGGCTTTCAGACTTTGGCTAATGCTCTTGGCGGACGCGTTGATAAGACCGGTAAGCGCGAATACGGCGCAACCGAGCTGACTGTTCGCGCTGGGGGAGAGATTCTTGATGGCCAGCCGGCTTCGCAGATTTGCTGGATGTCGCACGGCGACCAGGTGATGGAAGCTCCGGCAGGGTTTGAGGTTTTGGCATCGACCGAGACCACCCCGGTAGCTGCTTTTGCTGACTCGGCTCGCAAGATTTATGGCGTGCAGTGGCACCCTGAGGTTAAGCACTCGCAGTTTGGCCAGAACGTGCTTGAGAACTTCTTGCACAAGGCTGCTGGCATTGCTGCCGACTGGAACTCTGGCAACGTTATTGCCGAGCAGGTTGAGAAGATTCGTGCTCAGGTTGGTTCTTCGCGGGTTATCTGTGGTCTTTCGGGCGGTGTTGACTCTGCTGTTGCTGCTGCGTTGGTTCACAAAGCCGTTGGCGACCAGTTGATCTGTGTGTTTGTGAACCACGGTTTGCTGCGTGACGGCGAGGCCGAGCAGGTTGAGCGTGACTACGTTGCGGCAACCGGTATTCGTTTGGTTGTGGTTGACGCCGAAAAGAAGTTCTTAGATGCTTTGGCTGGGGTTACCGACCCAGAGACGAAGCGCAAAATCATTGGCCGCGAGTTCATTCGCACCTTCGAAGAGGCTCAGGCCGCTTTGATTGAGGAGTCGAAGGCCGACAACCGCCCAATCAAGTTCTTGGTGCAGGGCACTCTCTACCCAGACGTTGTTGAGTCTGGTGGCGGGGCGACGGCTGGCATTAAGTCGCATCACAACGTTGGTGGGTTGCCTGATGACCTCGACTTTGAGTTGGTTGAGCCTTTGCGCACCTTGTTCAAGGACGAGGTTCGTGCGATTGGTGCCGAGCTTGGTTTGCCCCCCGAGATTGTTCAGCGACAGCCTTTCCCAGGCCCAGGTTTGGGAATTCGAATCGTTGGGGCTGTGAACAAGGAGCGCTTGGATCTGTTGCGTAAGGCAGATGCCATTGCTCGTTTTGAGCTCAACGCCGCTGGCCTTGACGGCGAAATCTGGCAGTGCCCGGTTGTCTTGCTTGCCGATGTTCGTTCTGTTGGCGTCCAAGGCGATGGACGCAGCTATGGCCACCCGATCGTGTTGCGTCCGGTTTCGTCTGAAGACGCGATGACGGCCGACTGGAGTCGTTTGCCATATGACGTGCTGGCCAAGATTTCTAACCGAATCACCAACGAGGTTGCCGGGGTGAACAGGGTCGTGCTCGATGTGACCTCGAAGCCGCCTGGCACCATCGAGTGGGAGTAATCGGCGTCGGTCGTTTCGCTTAAACTAGGGGCTTATGCGCGATATTCTCGAAGGCCTAAACCCACAGCAACTTGAAGCGGTTGAATACCGCGGTCAGGCTTTGCTGATTGTGGCTGGCGCGGGTTCGGGCAAGACTTCGGTGCTGACTCGCCGCATCGCTCACCTGTTGCAACACAAAGAGGTTTGGCCTTCGCAGATTCTGGCGATTACTTTCACTAACAAGGCTGCCGGCGAGATGCGTGAGCGCGTGAAGTCGATGTTGGGTGAGGGAGCTGAAGGCATTTGGCTGAAGACTTTTCACTCTGCTTGCGTGATGATTTTGCGCAGGGAGTCGGAGCGGTTGGGGCACGACCCAAACTTCACGATTTATGACTCTGGTGATTCGCGGGCGATCTTCAAGCGATTGATCAAGGAGCTCGGGGCAGATTTGCACAAGCTCTCGCCGGGTGGCGTTGCTTCGGCGGTTTCGAATGCCAAGAACGAGTTGATTGGCGCCGACGACTTTGCTCGAAACATCGATACCTCAGACCCGGCTCAGCGAGCGATTGCCGAGATCTTCACGGCTTACCAGCAGGAGCTTCGCAAGAACAACGCCTTTGACTTCGACGACCTGATCGGCGAGACGGTTCACCTGTTCAGGGCGTTTCCGGAGGTGGCAGCGCAGTATCAGCGCAAGTTCCGCCAGATTCTGGTTGATGAGTATCAAGACACCAACCACGCGCAATACGCGCTGATTCGTGAGCTGACCAAGCCGTTGCCGATCGAGTTTTCTGAGGTTGACCCGCGCACCGGTGAGGTGTTGCCTCCCGCTTCGCTGACCGTTGTGGGCGACAGCGACCAGTCGATCTATGCGTTTCGCGGGGCCAACATTCGCAACATCATCGAGTTCGAAAAGGATTTTCCGGGCGCGAAGGTGATTCTGCTCGAGCAGAACTATCGCTCGACCAACAACATCCTGAAGGCCGCGAACGCGGTTATTTCGAACAACTTTGACCGCCCGAACAAAAACCTTTGGTCGGCTAAGGGCGACGGCGACAAGATCGTTGGTTACACCGGTTACTCGGGTCACGACGAGGCGCAGTTCATCGCCGATGAGATCGACAAGCTGCACCGCGAGGGTTACAGCTACAGCGAGATTGCGGTCTTCTATCGCACCAACGCCCAGACTCGCGCTCTAGAAGAAATCTTTATTAGGTCGGCTCTGCCATACCGAGTGATCGGTGGCACCAAGTTCTACGAGCGCCAAGAAATCAAGGACGCGTTCGCTTATTTGGTGGCGATTTCGAACGTCAAAGATGACCTGGCCGTCCGACGTATTTTGAACGTGCCAAAGCGCGGAATTGGGGACGCCACCGAGACGCAGTTGGCAAAGTTTGCCGAGGAGCATGCGATCTCGGTTCGGGAGTCTCTCTCACATGTTTCGGCGATGCGCTTTGGCCCGAAGATCACCGGCGCGATCACCGAGCTAGGTGCTTTGCTCGATGAGCTCGAGGTTCTCTCGACCACCGACACCGTCGATGCCGTTTTGAGGGCCGCTCTCGATAAGTCCGGTTACAAGGCGTCTTTGCAGGCGTCTCGCGACCCGCAAGATGAGGCTCGTCTTGAGAACCTCGACGAACTCGTTTTGGTTGCCAAGGAGTTTCAGCGCAACAACCCCGAGGGCAAGTTGGCCGATTTCTTGAACGAGGTTGCTCTGGTTGCTGCCGCCGATGACATCGACGACGAATCGGGCACCGTCTCGCTGATGACCCTGCACACGGCCAAGGGCCTCGAGTTCGACGTGGTGTTCTTGACCGGCATCGAAGAGGGTCTGCTGCCGCACAAGATGTCTTTCATTCAGCCCGGTGGCATGGCCGAGGAGCGTCGTCTGTTCTACGTGGGCATCACTCGCGCTCGCAAGAAGTTGCACATCTCTTTGGCTCTGGCTCGCTCGATGTTTGGTGACACCGAACCTTCGACTCCGTCTCGTTATTTGCAGGAGATGCCGGCGGAGCTGATCGAGTGGCGTGATTCGGGCGCTAAGCGCTCGGAGTACCGTGCCTCGATTGCCGACACTCAGGGGTTCAGGGCGGTCGATCGCCCGAAGACCGAGTGGAAGGGTGCTATCGCCTCGGTTCGCAACAATGTTGACATGGTGCTCGAAAAGGGCGACGAGGTTGAGCATGCCGACTTCGGTCGCGGCAAGGTAATCAACGTCACCGGTGAGGGCCCGCGAGCCACCGCCGAAATCAATTTTGGCTCGGCCGGCGTGAAGCGCTTGCTGGTTCGAGTTGCCCCAATCGAAAAGCTCTAAACTAGAGAGATAAAGTCCGCCGTCGGGCGGTAGAGAAACGGAAATCAACTTGGATTTGTTTGAGTATCAGGCGCGCGACCTGTTCGAAAAGTACGAAATTCCCGTACTGGCCGGAATCGTTGCAGACACCCCAGAAGAGGTTGAGGCTGCAGCCGCAAAGATCGGCGGAACAGTAGTCGTCAAGGCGCAGGTGAAAGCCGGTGGTCGAGGCAAGGCGGGCGGCGTAAAGGTTGCTCACTCGCCAGCGGAAGCTCGCGAAGTTAGCGAAAAGATCTTCGGTCTAGACATCAAGGGCCACATCGTCAAGCGCGTCATGGTGGCACAGGGTGCCTCGATCGACAAGGAGTACTACTTCAGTGTGCTTTTGGACCGGTCGAACAGAACATTTTTGGCGCTTTGCAGCGTTGAGGGTGGCATGGAGATCGAGCAGCTCGCCGAGGAGCGCCCAGAGGCTTTGGCTAAGGTTCCGGTTGACGCCGTCAAGGGCATCGATTTGGCTATGGCCACATCTATCGCAAAGCAGGGCGGCTTCGATGACGCCACCGCAGCGAAGGTTGCCCCGGTGATCGTGAAGCTTTACGAGGTTTTTGTTAAAGAAGACGCAACTCTGGTTGAGGTCAACCCGTTGGTTGAAACCAAGGACGGCAAGATCCTCGCCCTCGATGGCAAGGTGACCTTCGACGACAACGCCGAGTTCCGTCACGAGCGCGCCGAGATGGAGCGCGATGTTCTAGACCCTCTAGAGGCGAAGGCCAAGGCTTGGGATTTGAACTACGTGAAGCTTGACGGCGAAGTCGGAATCATCGGAAACGGTGCCGGTTTGGTTATGTCAACCCTGGACGTCGTCGCCTACGCGGGCGAGCGTCACGGCGGGGTTCGCCCAGCGAACTTCTTGGACATCGGTGGCGGTGCCTCTGCTGAGGTAATGGCCAACGGTCTCGATGTCATTCTCGGCGACGCACAGGTCAAGAGCGTGTTCGTAAACGTCTTCGGTGGAATCACCGCTTGTGACGCGGTTGCCAACGGCATCGTCGGCGCACTCGAGAAGCTTGGCGCCTCGGCGTCGAAGCCACTGGTTGTTCGACTAGACGGCAACAACGTTGCCGAGGGTCGTCGCATTCTTGCCGAGCGCAACCACCCGCTGGTAACAGTTGTTGAAACCATGGACGAAGCTGCCGACAAGGCCGCCGAGTTGGCGAACCGCTAGAGACTTAGAAGGAATCAAATAATGGCTATTTTTCTAGACGAAAACTCAAAAATCATCGTTCAGGGCATGACCGGCTCTGAGGGCATGAAGCACACCGCTCGCATGCTCAAGGGCGGCTCGAACATCGTTGGTGGCGTGAACCCGCGCAAGGCTGGCGAAACCGTCGAGATCGACGGCAAGGTTTTGCCAGTGTTCGGCACCGTTGCCGAGGCAATGGCGGCAACCGGAGCAAACGTCTCGGTTATCTTCGTTCCGCCGGCCTTCGCTAAGGCAGCCGTTGTTGAGGCAATCGACGCCGAGATCGGCCTTGCCGTTGTGATCACCGAGGGAATCCCAGTTCACGACAGCGCGTCCTTCTGGGCATACAGCTGCTCGAAGGGCAACAAGACCCGCATCATCGGCCCAAACTGCCCTGGAATCATCAGCCCAGGAAAATCGAACGCAGGCATCACACCTGCAGACATCACCGGGCCCGGCCCAATCGGTCTGGTTTCGAAGTCGGGAACCCTGACCTATCAGATGATGTTCGAGCTTCGCGACATCGGAATGTCGACCGCAATCGGTATCGGTGGCGACCCAATCATCGGCACCACTCACATCGACGCGCTCGCGGCTTTTCAAGCGGACCCTGAGACCAAGGCGATCGTTCTCATCGGTGAGATCGGCGGCGACTCTGAAGAGAAGGCTGCTGCCTACATCAAAGAGCACGTGACCAAGCCGGTTGTTGCCTACGTTGCGGGCTTCACCGCACCGGAGGGCAAGACCATGGGTCACGCCGGTGCAATCGTTTCTGGCTCGGCCGGAACAGCCCAGGCCAAGAAGGAAGCCTTCGAAGCCGCTGGCGTAAAAGTCGGCAAGACCCCGAGCGAAACCGCAGCGCTTATGCGCGAGGTTTACGCCGCCCTATAGCCATGGCTAGCGAACAGGGCTCGAACCGCCGAATCAGATTTCTGGTTGGCGCTCTAGATGCCCTGTTTGTTTTGGCCATGTCACTTGGCTTCCTGGTGGTTTCGGCCACGATCGTTTGGCTGGTTCAAGGCACGGCCGGTTCCAAGTGGATCGACTCATTCAAGGGCGCACTTGATCTCTGGTTCGTGGCTCACGGAGTCGGTTTGCACGTCAACGCCGGGGTCATTCAGGGCGTAACTTCGCCGGCCTTTGACTTCGCTCTCGCGCCTCTCGGTCTAATCTGCCTGATTTTGCTTTTCGGCCGCCGAACCGCACATCGCTTCGCCAACACTTCGGAGCTTTGGCCGAGCTGGGTTGGTGCAATCGGGGTCTACGCACTCGTGGCCTTTGTGCTTTTGCCGCTGGCCTCCTCGCCGGGGGTTTACCCAATTTCTGCCGAGGCGGTCTTCTTGCCGCCTCTGGTCTACGGCGCTGCCGTGATTTTCTCCTCGCTGGCTTACAAGGGGCCGCGCACCGCGGTGCCCCTTGCCGAGGCTCGCGAGCGAGTCGCTCTTCGCGAGTGGTTTGCGAGCTATTCAGACCGCAACTGGTTCTTCGGGTCGATCAGTGCGCCGGTTTTGCGCGCGGGCAGTGCAATAGTGGCGGCTCTGGTAGCCGTTTCGGCCGTGTTGGTTGCGCTGTTGCTCGCATTCAACTGGGTTAGCGTGATCAGCCTGTTCGAGGCTCTGCAGGCCGGAGTCCTGGGTGGTTTTGCCCTTGCTTTCGCGCAGATTGCGGTGTTGCCAAACTTTGTTATTTACGGGGCGTCCTGGCTAACCGGCACAGGCTTCTCGATTGGCACCGGCTCACACGTCAGCCCGCTGGGCACCGAGCTAGGCCCGATGCCAACCTTCCCACTGTTCGGCGCACTACCGGCCGGCGCTTTCGGCTGGGGCATGGTCGTCATAGTCATTCCGGTGATCATCACGTTCATCGCAACCGCTGGCATCAAGCGTCACGCCGAGGCGGTTCGCTTCAACTTTGCTTCGCCAATCGCTGCCGCGCTCTCGGTCGGCGTCGGTGTTGGTCTTGTGGCCGCGGTCGAGCTCGGGTTGCTAGGTGCCTTGGCATCGGGCGGCATCGGCCCCGACCGCCTGCAGTTCTTCGGCGTCAACCCTTGGATTCTCGCTCTCGTCACCTTTGCCGAGGTAGCGCCAGCGGCAACCCTCGCCGCTTTCTACAGCACTAGGCCAGAGAAGGCCAGCCCGATACCAGAACACCTGAAACGATAAACTTTCATAGTGTTATCGGTCGTCGTACTCATCTCAGGTTCAGGTTCAAACCTGCGTGCCCTGCTTGAAGCCGCCGGCGACCCAAGGTTTCCGGTTCGCATTCTCGCCGTTGGTTCAGATCAAGCCGCAACCGGGCTCGAGCACGCCGAGCTGTTCGGAATCCCAACCTTCGTTGTCAGCCCGTCCTCGTTTTCAAACTCGAGCGAGTGGTCGGCGATGCTTCTAAACAATATCCAGTTCTGGAACCCAGACCTGGTGGTGCTCGCCGGTTTCATGAAGATTTTGCCGCCCGAATTCGTAGCCGCGCTCTCACCAAACCTGATCAACACCCACCCGTCGCTGTTGCCGAAGTACCCGGGCGCACACGCGGTGCGAGACGCCTTGGCCGACGGCGCAACCGTCACCGGCGTCACCATTCACGTAGTCGACGAAGGAGTCGACACCGGCCCGCAAATTGCGCAAGCAGAGGTGGCGGTGCTGCCCGACGAAACCGAACATGAGCTTCACGAGCGCATCAAGGTTGTCGAGCGGGAACTCCTCATCAAGACAGTGGCCGATATCGCCAAGGGGCGAGTCGACCTGAAAACACTCAAGGGATAACGTGTCAGCAAACAACGAACACAAGCCGAGCGACTACCGCCACCGCGATCGCGTACCGGTAAAACGCGCGCTGATATCGGTTAGCGACAAGACCGGGCTGCTCGAGTTGGCCAAGGCTCTGAACGAAAACGGTGTGAGCCTGGTTTCGACCGGTTCGACCGCAAAGACCATCGCCGACGCCGGAATCCCGGTTACCGAGGTTTCGGTTGTCACCGGGTTCCCCGAATCGCTCGACGGCCGGGTCAAAACCCTGCACCCGAAGATCCACGGCGGCCTTCTCGCCGACCTTCGTCTGGTAGCGCACGAGCAGCAGTTGCAAGAGCTCGGCATCGAGGCCTTCGAGTTGGTTGTGGTCAACCTCTACCCGTTCGTGCAAACAGTTGCCTCGGGAGCCAAGGGTGATGCGGTAGTCGAGCAGATCGACATCGGTGGCCCCGCCATGGTTCGCGCCTCGGCGAAGAACCACGCCAACGTTGCAATCGTGGTTGACCCGAGTTGCTATGACGAGGTAATCGCAGCCGTCGCCGAGGGTGGCACCACACTTTCTCAGAGGCGCGTCCTAGCCGCTGCGGCTTTCTCGCACACCGCCAACTACGACCGCGCGGTTGCCGAGTGGTTTGCCAACGACCTCGAAGCCGAATGGCGTCGCGAGGCCGGCCAGGACGAAAACAACCAGACCAAAAACCCAGGATTCCCCGCGCACCTCGTGATCGAAGGGGAGCTTGCGAACGTGCTTCGCTACGGCGAAAACGCGCACCAGGCGGCAGCGCTCTACCGCAGCAGCGGCGAAAACCCGGTTGCCGGCATCGCTCAGGCGCGCTTGCTAAACGGCAAAGAGATGTCTTATAACAACTACGTGGACGCCGATGCAGCGCTTCGTGCAGCCTTCGACCACATTGAACCATCGGTGGCGATCGTAAAGCACGCCAACCCTTGCGGCATCGCGATAGGCGACGAAGACGCCGAAGATCGAATCGCTTCGGCTCACGCCAAGGCTCACCTCTGCGACTCGGTTTCGGCCTTCGGCGGCGTGGTTGCCTCGAACCGCCCGGTTACCCGAGCGATGGCCGAGCAGGTAAACAGCGTTTTCACCGAGGTAATCGTCGCCCCTTCTTACGAAGTTGCCGCGCTGCAAATCTTGACCCAGAAGAAGAACCTGCGAATTCTCGAACTCCCTGCCAACTTCTCGCGTGAGTCGCTCGAGGTTCGCCAAATCTCGGGCGGTCTGCTGCTTCAAGAACCAGACAAGTTCGACTACCTCGCGGTTGCCAACTGGACCCTGGTTTCGGGCAACAAGGCCGACGCAGCAACCTACGCCGACCTAATGTTCGCCTGGCGTGCTTGCCGAGCGGTCAAGTCGAACGGAATCCTGCTCGCCAAAGATGGCGCCAGCGTCGGCATCGGTATGGGTCAGGTAAACCGAATCGACTCCTGCCGCCTCGCAGTCGACCGCGCCAGTTCGCGCGCAAAGGGTTCGGTTGCCGCTTCGGACGCATTCTTCCCGTTCAAAGACGGAGTCGAGATTCTGATCGAAGCCGGCGTTCGTGCCATCGTTCAGCCCGGTGGCTCAATGCGCGACCAAGAGGTTATCGATGTGGCTAAGGAAGCCGGCATCACGATGTACCTCACCAACGAGCGTCACTTCTACCACTAAACAAAACGGGTTTAGGCTAGTACTGAACCCAAATCCCAAAAGGAGCACCATGGCACGTCACGGCAAAGTTTCGGTTATCGGATCAGGCTTTTACGGCACCACCACCGCCCAGCGTCTAGCTGAGTACGACATCTTCGAGACCGTCGTGCTGACCGATATTCTCGACGGCAAGCCTCAGGGTGTCGCTCTAGATATCAATCAGAGCCGCCCGGTCGAAGGCTTCGAGACCGAGGTCGTTGGCGCAACCACTCTTCCAGACGGCTCTGGCTACGAGGCAATCGCCGACAGCGACATCGTGATCATCACCGCGGGTCTTCCGCGCAAGCCCGGCATGAGCCGCATGGACCTCCTCGAGGTCAACGCCGGCATCGTCGGTGGGGTCGCCAAAAACGTTGCAAAGTACGCACCAAACGCCGTGATCCTCGTGGTTTCTAACCCACTAGACGAGATGACCGCTTTGGCTCAGAAGGCTTCGGGGTTCCCTAAGGAACGAGTCATCGGTCAGGCCGGCGTTCTAGACACCGCACGCTTCACCAACTTTGTAGCCGAGGCAACCGGTGCCGCCGTCAAGGACGTAAAGACCCTGACCTTGGGTTCGCATGGCGAAACCATGGTTCCGGTACCTAGCGTTTCGACTGTCAACGGCAAGAAGATCTTCGATGTTCTAGGGAAAGAAAAGGTCGCCGAGCTTGTCGACCGCACCCGCAACGGTGGCGCAGAGATCGTCGCACTTCTAAAGACCGGTTCTGCCTACTACGCACCAAGCGCTGCAGTTGCTCGCATGGCCAAGGCCGTGCACGAGGATTCCGGCGCCGTGTTCCCGGTTTGCGCCTGGGTTGATGGCGAATTCGGCATCTCGGGTGTTTACCTTGGTGTCGAGGCTCAGCTTGGTAAGGGCGGCATCAGGAAGATTGTCGAGACCCCACTAGACGCCGAAGAGCTGGCCGCGCTAAAGGTTGCCGCAGAGGCCGTTCGCGCCAAGCAGGCGGATGTCGAAAACCTTTAAAAAGTTTCAAATCGGGGGTCGTCAGATGAAATACTCTGGCGGCCTTTGCTGTTAGTCTGAAAGGCTGACCTGTAGCAAAACCACGTGTTTCACCCGGAAACCGTAAAACTTTAAGGCTTTAAGAATTGTCTGAGACGACCCAAAAGAGCGGAACGATTCGCACACTTTTGCGCATCTTCCCTTATACCAAGGCGGCATTGCCCCGCATTATCCTCGGCACGATTGCCGCGCTTGGCGCGCACATGCTCGCCCTCCAGATCCCGCAGTTCATGCAATCGCTGGTCAACGCTATCGACGTCACCGGCGGCTCGAAACAGCATTCACTCGACGCCCTTTACCCAGCCGTTTTTTGGGTGCTCGTGCTCGGAATCCTCGAAGCGGTAATGGTTTTGGGGAGGCGCTGGTTGGTACTGATTCCCGGCACGCACGTCGAGGCAAACCTAAGACGAACGCTATACGCCAAGCTACAAAAACTGCCAGTTTCGTTTCACGACAAGTGGCCGAGCGGTCAGCTTCTCAGCCGAGCAACCCAGGACCTAGGACTCATCCGCCGCTGGCTTTCGTTTGGGCTCGTGCTCCTGCTAGCCAACGGAATCACGATCATCGTTGGTTTGGGCATCTTGTATTCCTACTCGTGGATTCTCGGCACCATCTTCTTGGTGATTGTGGCTCCGCTCTGGGTGATCGGATTCCGGTTCGAGAAGGATTACCACGCAACCGCGCGAAAGAGCCAGGACCAGTCTGGTGACCTGGCCACGGCGGTCGAGCAAAGCGTCCACGGCATTCGCGTCTTGAAGGCCTTCGGTCGCGGCAAGTTCATCACCGAAAAGTTTGTCAACGACGCAACCGAACTGCGCAAGACCGAGCTGCTCAAGGCGCGCATGGTCGCCACCCTCTGGTGGTCGCTCTCGGTGATTCCAGAAATCGCCCTCGGCGTCTCGCTATTTGTCGGTGTGATTTTGGTCGAAAACAACCAGCTCACCATCGGTGGTCTCGCGGCTTTCATCTTGACCACTCGCGTTTTGCACTGGCCGATGGACTCGATCGGTTTCTTGCTTT
>CAFBNO010000009.1_pt1 | contig 26942 bp, 23 predicted proteins | sample 7269281 | NCBI WGS metagenome assembly CAFBNO01 (sample SAMEA6814098, study PRJEB35770) | freshwater metagenome | biome: Freshwater; feature: Freshwater reservoir; material: water | place: Czech Republic | collected 2017-05-23 | depth 30m m | reverse complement strand
TAGTGCGCTTTCGGGCTGGGTCGGCTCGCCAAAAACGGTCGAAAACACGGGCAACCTGAGACGGGGTCATGCCCACGCCGAAGTCGGTCACGGTGACAGCGACGGCCGTTGCGTTCTGACCCACCTCGATTCGAATCGGCTTGCCCTCGCCGTGTTCGATCGCGTTCGAAAGCAGGTTGCGCAAAACTCTTTCGATTCGGCGCGGGTCAAATTCCGCTTGGACCGGACCATTAGGAATTATCACCTCGAGGTTCGAGCCCTTGCTGTCGGCGAGCGGTTGAATATGCGCGAGCGAAAGACCGACCACACCGTTGAGGTCTTCGACCTCGAAGTCACCGACGACTCCCAAGGCATCGAATCGAGAAATTTCGAGGAGGTCGGCCAACAGCGACTCAAACCTTGAGATTTGGCTGGCCAGTTTCTCCAGGTTTCTAACCGCTGCCGGGCTCAACTCTTCGGCTCTGGCCTGAAGGAGTTCAGCGCTCAACTTGATGGTGGTTAGCGGTGTTCGAAGTTCGTGAGAGACGTCTGAGACGAACACCTGCTGCATCTGCGAAACCTTGCTGAGCTGCTCGATCTTCGACTTCATGCTGTCGGCCATGGTGTTGAACGAGCTACCCAGCGCCGCGATGACATCGTCGCCGGACACCTCCATGCGAGGCTCCAGGTCACCGGCGGCTAGCTGCGCCGAAATTTCGGCCGCTTTGCGCATCGGGCTGACGATGCGACCCGTGACATAGAAAGAGACGGCTCCGATTAGAAGGATCAATGCCATTCCGCCGAAGAACAGGGTTCGCTGAACAAAGTCCAAGGTTTCTTGAGCACTGCCTAGGTCGTAGACCAAATACAACTCGTAAGCACCCGCGACCGGGATCTCCATGTGAGCTCCGACAATCAGCCCCGGGTGGGTGTCGGCGCCAATCGGAAGCGAGACAGACTTGTAGACCAACTTGCTCGTGTGACTCCGGACGGCGGTGCGCAGCGAGTCGGGAATCAGACTGGCATCCAACCCGAGCGAAACCGGGGACTGCAGGTACTGGCCGGTCGATTGACCCGGACTTCGAAGCAGAGCCACGTTTCTACTAGAGCTCGAAGATTTCGACTCTAGGTTCGGAATCACGGTATTCATCAAGCCTTGTAGCGTCTCGGTGTCGGCGGATGCGGAGGCAGTAAAAGTGTTTTGAACCTCAACCACGGCTCGGTGGGCCTCTGCGAGAATCTGCTGTTGTCTGGTTTCGAAAAGACCCGAACCGATTGAATAACTCAGAAATCCACCGACCGAAACGAGGGCGAACGTACTCAGAATCACCGTAGCGGCGACCCACCTTGCCTGCAGCGAACGCCTAAAAAAGGCGTAAAGCCCGCGAAGGAACTTGCGCAATTAGTTAGATCCGGCCTTGTAACCGATGCCGCGCTCGGTCAACACAAAGTGTGGAGTGTCGGCGTCCTCTTCGATTTTCGAACGAAGGCGCTGAACGTGGACGTTGACGAGCCTGGTGTCTGGCTTGAACTTGTCGTTCGGCTCAAACTTGTAACCCCAGACCTTGATTAGTAGCTCTTCGCGACTGAAAACTTCGCCAGGTGTTGCAGCCAGGGTTTCCAGGAGCTTGAACTCGAGCGGGGTTAGTTGCAGTCGAACGCCGTCTTTTCTAACCTCGTGCCCTGCGACGTCGATTGTGATCGGGCCGAGAGTGAAGATTTCGGATCCGCTGGTCTTTAGATCGCGCAGACGGGCCTTGATTCGAGCGATCAGGACCGGGGAATCGAAGGGCTTAGGGACGTAATCGTCGGCTCCGGCTTCGAGGCCTAGGACTATGTCCTCGGAATCGGTGCGCGCGGTCAACATGATGATAGGTGTGCCGTGGGTCTGGCGAATCTTCTTGGCGATTTCGAGCCCGTTGAGACCGGGCAGTTGAACGTCGAGCAAAACCAGATCTGGCTGCATCGAAGCAAACTTTTCTAACGCTGCGATGCCGTCAAGCACTCCCTCGGCCTTGTAGCCGGCCGTTTCAAGCACCTCGACGATGAGTTCATTCATGTCCGGTTCGTCTTCGATTACCAGAATTTTGTGCATCGACTGCTCCTAATACCTGTAGTGATCTACTTTGTAAGGTCCAACGACTGACACGCCGATGTAACGCGCCTGATCGTTGGTCAACTCGGTGAGTTCGACACCTAGAGCCTTGAGGTGAAGGCGGGCGACCTTTTCGTCTAGAGCCTTCGGAAGAATGTAAACGCCGAGTTCGTAGTTCTCGCGCTTCGAGTAAAGCTCGATCTGAGCCAGAACCTGGTTTGAGAACGAGTTCGACATCACGAATGAAGGGTGACCGGTGGCATTGCCAAGGTTCATCAGGCGACCCTCGCTCAGGATTAGCACCGAGCGGCCATTTGGTAAGCGCCACTCGTGAACCTGAGGCTTGATTTCGATTCGCTGGACGCCTTCGATGCGAGCGATCCCTGCCATGTCGATTTCGTCATCGAAGTGGCCGATGTTGGCGATGATTGCCAGGTTCTTCATCTTTAGCAAGTGCTCCGGACGAATGATTCCAGCGTTACCGGTTGCAGTTACGAAGATGTCGACGGTTTCGATGACGCTCTCGAGCTTTGCAACCTGATAGCCGTCCATCGCTGCCTGAAGCGCGCAGATTGGGTCGACTTCGCTGACGATAACGCGAGCACCCTGGCCAACCAAAGCCTCGGCAGCGCCCTTGCCCACGTCGCCATAGCCGGCAACGAATACGGTTTTCCCACCGATTAGGACATCGGTCGCGCGGTTGATGCCGTCTGGTAGCGAGTGGCGGATTCCGTACTTGTTGTCGAACTTCGACTTGGTGACCGAGTCGTTCACGTTGATGGCAGGGAACAGGAGTTCGCCGCGCTTGAAGAACTCGTAGAGACGGTGAACACCTGTGGTGGTTTCTTCGGTTACGCCGAGGATATCTTTGGCGATGCGAGTGAAGCGAGTTGGGTCGTTTTTTAGGCTTTCGCGAAGGAGTTCGAGGATCACCGAGTACTCGTGAGAGTCGTCGACTCCGGTCGGGGGCACCGATCCAGCAAGCTCAAACTCGCGTCCCTTGTGAACCAAAAGAGTTGCGTCTCCGCCATCGTCGAGAATCATATTCGGGCCGTCGAAACCTTCGTCACTCCAGTCGAAGATGCGATCGGTGCACCACCAGTATTCTTCGAGGCTCTCGCCCTTCCAAGCGAAGACCGGTGAACCGGTCGGGCTGTCTATCGAACCGTCTCGGCCAACCACAACGGCCGCTGCGGCTTCGTCCTGGGTTGAGAAAATATTGCATGATGCCCAACGAACCTGCGCACCTAGGGCAACCAGGGTTTCGATGAGAACGGCCGTCTGCACGGTCATGTGTAGCGAACCGGCTACCCGGGCTCCCTTTAGGGGTTGGCTGGTCGAAAACTCTTCGCGGAGTGCCATGAGGCCGGGCATCTCGTGTTCGGCCAAGCGGATCTGGTGACGACCAGACTCGGCCAGCGCGAGGTCTTTAACGCGGTACTCGAGAAGTGCTTTTTCGGTCATAAAACAATGTTACGACTTGATAAAGGTTTCAACTTCTCGAGTTATCGATTTAACGACCTCGTCGTTTTTGGCTTCGCAGTTGAATCGCAACAGCGGCTCGGTATTCGAGGTTCGAAGGTTGAACCACCACCAGTTTTCGGTGTCTTTAGAGGTGAAGGTCACGCCGTCCAGTTTGTCGGTGGTTGCACGGTCGGCGAACGCCAATTCGACGGCGGCAATGATCGACTTGGCATCTGAAACCCTGTGATTGAGCTCACCGCTGGCGAAGTACGGGTCGTACTTCGCGGCAAACTCGCTCAGCGGCTTGGCTTGGTGGCCGAGTGCCGAAAGCACGTGCATAGCCGCCAACATGCCGTTATCTGCTCCCCAGAAGGCCTTGAAATAGTAGTGGGCCGAGTGCTCGCCACCGAAGATCGCGTCTTCGGCAGCCATTTGGTCCTTGATCAGCGAGTGACCTACGCGAGTGCGAACGGCGCGAGCGCCGGCGGCTTCGATTGCCTCGATGCAGGCGCGTGAAGTCAATAGGTTGTGCAAGACCGTAACTTTCGCACCGGGGTTTGTTTCCTGCTCGCGAGCAATCTCTCGTTCGGCAACGATTGCAGCGACCGCTGAAGGGGTTACCGCCGCGCCGGTTTCGTCGATTACGAAGCAACGGTCGGCGTCGCCGTCGAAGGCCAGGCCGATGTCGGCACCTTGCGCGATGACTGCCTTTTGCAGGTCGACGAGGTTTTTAGGGTCGAGCGGATTTGCCTCGTGGTTTGGGAAGTTTCCGTCCAGTTCGAAATACATGGGAACGATTTCGAGCGGCAGTTTTGCAAGCCCCACCGCGTCGCCAAGGACGGCCGGAACCGTGAAACCGCCCATGCCGTTACCGGCATCGACAACTACTCTGAGTGGGCGAACGTTTTCTAGGTTCACCAGTTGGCGCAGGTAGGCGCTGTAGTCGGCGAGGGTATCCAACTCTCTAAAACCGCCTTCTCGGGCCAGTTTGTCGATGCCGGTTTCTAGATATACATTCGCGCGATCGCGAATCGCGGCGAGCCCCGTGTCGAGCGAGATTCCCCGAGCCCCGGCACGCGAAAGCTTGATGCCGTTGTAGGCGGCAGGGTTATGGCTTGCCGTGAACATTGCAGATGCGGCGTTTAGAGTGCCCGAGGCGAAGTACGACTGATCGGTTGAACAGAGACCGAGTGAGACCACATTGCCACCGCGAGACCGGGCTCCCCTGGCAAAAGCTGCGGCGAATACAGGTGAAGAGTCTCGCATGTCGTGACCAACCACGACGTCCTTGCCGGCTAGTTCGAGTTCGTCGACAAAGCCGGCGGCCACCGCTTCGACCATTTCTTCGGTAAGTTCGACGCCCACCAAACCTCTGATGTCATAGGTTTTTACGATTTCGTTCAAGCTTGGGGACATGCCCTAAATTCTACCTTCTGAGCTAAAAACTAGAATTGAACGATGAGGACCAGAGTTTCGAAACACGGACGCCCGATGCGACACTTCGCGCTGGCAGGGCTGGGTCGACGCGCGTACGGTTCGTTTGGCGACGTAGTTGCCGAAACCTGTCAGTTTTTGCGTGAAGAGTGGCCAGAAGAACTAGGCAAACTCAGTTGGCGGATTCTCGATGCCCCGCGGCAGGTCATCGAAGGAAAACTGCCTCGCTGGCACGCCGACACGAAAAACCTGCGGATTACCATTTACCGACTACCGATCCAGAGGCTGACTCACGTTCGGAGGCCTGACTCTCAAGACGAAAGATTTCACACCGAGCAGTTTGTGTTTTTTGCGGCCGGTGAACTGTTAGGTAAAGACCCGTGGGATCTGATGCCCGACCGCTTTAAGGACTAGCGGACCAACACCGAAAGTTGACCGCCGAGGTTTTTGTAGTCGATCACCGGAACTACCGAAATCAAGCCACCGATGTCGATCACGAGGCTCGCCGAAACCGGAACGTTTGAGAAAATTTGCGAGCCTGCCCCGGCTGGCACCGAAACGGTAATGGCAGTCGAGGGCGGGATCGTGTAATGGGACGCTCCAACATGGACTAGCGCCGAAACCCTGCCAGGGTTGGCAATCGAAAGTTTACTTATCGCTCCCGCAGGTGCATTGAAAGCCACTGTTCTCGATAAGGCGGCCACCGCCGGGGCCCAGGCAAAATCGGTTTGCGACACCTTGGTGCGGCTCAGCCGAATCGAGGCCCTGATCGGCTGGCTCGAATTTATGAACGCCACGTAATTGCCATCGACCAAGCCGGTTATCGGAATGTCCAGGCTGGAATTCGCAGCAACCACCTGTTGCACCACGGTTCCGAAGGTTTTCGCGCTGCTGCCTAAGAACTGAGCGGTTACCGTCGCGTCCTTGGTGGAGGTCGACGTGATTCGCAGCATCGGAACCAGATCGGAATACGCATCGTTCAGCTTGATGAGGGTTGCGGCATCGACCGAACCGCGAATGAAGATGCCCGGGATGCTCAGACTCTTTGCTGGGTCTGCACTCGGGCCGACAAAGTCCACTCCGCCCGGGGTGAGACCTCGGATGGTTCTGGTCTCCAACCAAGTTCCGAGTGCTCCGCCCGAAGAAACGACGTGAACGGCGAAAGTCGATAGGTTCGGCGCTAACCCAGAGATGGGGATCACAGCGGTCTTCAACTTTGGCACCGAGATGCTGCTGAGCCCCGGCGCTGCGACGGTGCCACCGGTCCCGATCAACTCAAGGTTCACCGTGGAGTCGACGCCGGTTGGGTTTGACAGCACTACGAGCGTTTCACGACCGGGTGAGGTCGAACCGCCAACCAGCCAAGAGTCGCTCGATGGCCTGACGCAGTTGGCGGCGGCTAAACCCGAAAGGTTTGGTGCGGCGACCTTCTGCACCTGAACACCTGAAAGCATCGCGGAACCCTGGATTGCCTTGCCGGTTTGATCAACCACGGTGAGAGCGCTCGCTGCAGTGAGGGTGTCGTTGACCTTGCCAGTGGTGACCCCCAGCACGCCGTTTAACCTCTGTTCTTGGAGCAATAACCCCGGTTGGCTTGCGAACCTGCCGCTGAGGGTAGCCGAGCCGACCCTGCCAACGTTTAGCGAGGTGCCGCTGTTGCCACCGGCTTGAAAGACCGCACCAGGGCAAACCAGGGTTAGATCCTTTGCCTGGGTAACCACGAGAATCGGCGAGGGTGGTGAAGAAATCGCGTACTCAAAACTCGCGCCGTTCAGGTAAAAACCAATGGACGCTGCGAGAACCACCACCAGAGCGAGCGAACGCCTAAACATCGGACTCCTCCTCGCCGAGGAAGATTTCTGCGTCGAAAGACTTCTTGCGGCCGCGACTCGGTATAGCTAAGAGCAGGAACGAGCAAATTACCGCTACCTGAACACCCTTGGTGACCGACCAGACCGAATGTTTCGTGTAACCGATCTTGCCGGCCGACTTCACTCGCCAAAGTTTTCCGAACTCTGTGTCTCCAGCCGATTCGAGTTGAGGAACCGAATTCAGCGAGCCGGCGATTTCGACCACCTTCGCGGTGCCGTCATTCGGCACCAAGACGTATTCGACATTGCTTTGTTGCAGTGCCGCGCTGATGTCTAGACCATTGGCCGAAACCATGTTGCCGGCCAATTTCGCCAGGCGCTGGTAGTCACTCGAGTTGACCCGGTTTTTCAGGTCGAATCGATAGATGGTGCTCAGGTCCTCTAGGTGAGCACCGCGGGCGGGAAGCCACTGAACAGCGTAGTTATTTCGGCTTGCCGAAATCACCAATAACTGGGCATCGGTGTCTCCTTGAGAGACCAGAAGCCAAGGAACCACTCTGCCGTCGGTTGATGAGAAGGAGGTTGAGCTCGTGGCAGCAAGGTAAGTCAGCGGGGCAAACCCGCCCAGAAGAACCACAGTTGCGACGATTCGAGTTAAGCCCTTTTTACCAATCGAATCCAGAGCAATGGCAGACAGGACGGTGACTACCAAGGCGACGGCCGAAAGCAAGACCAACGGGGAACCGGTGACGGTCTTGGTTTCGTAACCTGGGAACACCAATCGCTGGGTGAGCCAAGCGCCGACCAATAAGACCAACCCAAAACCCCAGAGCGCGAGAGCGGCAACCCAGCGCTTAGTCATTAGTGCGCCTAGCGACACCGCGATGTAAACCACGGTCAGAACCGAACCACCGATGAGCAATTCCAAGTTGTTGAAGATTCTGGTTGACGCCGCGACACCGGAGTCGGCAAGCACAGCGGCCGGCTGGCCGAGGCCGACAATTAACGCGTATGCGTAGGGGGCAAAGATTGCGCCAAGAGGCAGCGGGATCCAAAACAGGTAGCCCAGGCGGCGAATTCGCATAAGCGCAACAACTGCTAGGCCGAGCAAAATTAGCGGAAGCAGGCTCGGAGCGCTTGCTCCCTCGATCGCCAAAAGAAGACCGGCCAGAGCGACCCAGCTCCAGGTTTGACGGTTTGACCTTGCCGAACCAAAGCGGCCGATGCCGGCGGCTCGGGTTATCGCGAGAACGAGCCAGGGCAGGCAAATTGTGGCTACCACTTCTGGCACCCTTGCCGAACCGAGCCCAACCCCAAACGTTGGCCAGAGCGCATAGGCCAAGGCCGAGAGGTTTCTGACCCAGGCCTTCTTGGTGGCGAGCCCCGCCACACGCCAGGCCCCAGCGAATGCCAAAGACCTTGCCGCAAACAACAAGAAACCGATCGAAAGCTGAGGCGCCCAGAAAGTGGCCGAACCGAGCATGAGCAAAACCCAGTTGAATGGGTCGCTTGGAGCGATAAAGCCATCACCGATGGGTTGCCAACTTGCGCCGGCGCGCGCAAAGAGGTGCGAGAGATCTGGGCTAAGTGGCAAGGCGCTACCACCGGTGACAACACCGACCGGAAACAGCTTCCAGGACGCCGCTGCTAGGAGGATCACAAACAGCCAGGCAAAGCTCTCACCGAAACCCTTCGCTGGTGCTTCGTTCTCGTCGGCCCTGGCAAAGGCAGCCAGATTTTGTTGCGATTCATCGCGATCGGCACTCGCCCGATTGGCCAGCCTCACCTCGCCCCAACTGGCGCGCAGAGGCTTCAGGCTCGCGAGAGTGACCTTGGATTGCTTCGGAATGTTTCGCCTGCTCTGAAGGCGTCTAGGAGCGCTAAAAAAGCCCCAAAAACCGCTGTATAACTCGGCCCAGATTCGATCCGGTCGTTTTTGCGCGATGCGATAAATGGCTCTCAAAAAGCCCATCGGAATCAGGGTGAGCCAATAAAGCGCGACCAACCAGATTGGCGAGTAGACCATTCTCAGGTGAATCGTCGCCTTGCGGCGTTCTACCTTTAGAGACCTTCCAAGCTCAACGCCTTTACCGTCGTAACTAACCCGCGCGGCCGGCTCCACGGCGACTCGGTAACCCGCCATCCTGGTTCGAATCGAAAAGTCGATGTCGGCGGCGAGTTCTGGCGCGTTCTCGTCGAAGTTGCCAACCTCGGCAAGAAGACTCGCACGAAATAGCATTCCCGGTGCGCCAACGGCTAAGACATCGCCAGCTCGGTCTTTTTGACCCTGGTCGAATACTTCGGAGACCGGTGAAAAGGCATCGCCGAGCGGAGTGAGCGTGAGGCCTAGTTGGGTGATGATTCTTGGGTTGGCACTCGAGACGAGTTTTGGGCCGATGATCGCGGTTAGCTCCGAACGCGAGGCCGCCTCGAGCAGCGCCGAAAGTGCGCCGGGTTCGGGGTTTGAGTTAGAAAAATTGAGCCAAACCCAGGTGTTTGGGTCTGGCTCTACGTTTAGGTTGACGATAGCCGAGGCGACACTCGAACCTAAAGCGGTTCGGGCCACGCTACCATCACTCGTAACGAGTGAGGCGATCGTCTCGATCAATTTGGTTTAGGCGAGCTTCTTGAGCTTGCGGCGCTCGCGCTCCGATAGTCCGCCCCAAATGCCGAAGCGTTCGTCGTTGGCCAGTGCGTACTCGAGGCACTGAGCTTTTACGTCACAGCCCGAGCAAATTTTTTTCGCGTCTCTCGTTGAGCCGCCCTTTTCCGGAAAGAAGGCCTCTGGGTCGGTTTGAGCGCAAACCGCGTCAGCCTGCCAGGCCAGCGGGTTTTCGTCTAGGTCGTTCGAGTAAGCCCCCGAAACACCAAGCAGAACGGGATCGATGAACCAGTTATCTGGAATGCGACTGTCTGAACTCATGGCTTCATAACCTCTTCTGTTGACGAGCACCGGAATAGTTCCTTGGGTGTAATTACACTGGTGTTATTCGTTCAAGTCAAGTTGAAATTCAGCAACTCTCAAGGTTTGCTTGAGCCTTTGGTTTAGAGCTCGCTACCGATGAAACCGACGCCGCTACCGGTAAACGAGAAAAAATTGGCCTCGGCCGAAACGTAGGCTGCTTCACCGCGTCGAAGAACCGCTCTCTCACCGAGGGAATTCCCGACCGCGAGCTCACCCGAAATGCAGACCACGATCGAATCGCCGGGCAAAGCAATGTCGGCGAGCAGGTTTTGACTAGATACTTCAACCCGGTGCAGGCAGTAGTCCTCGCTGATGGCTGGGTAAACCGCTAACCCGCGAGCCAGCGTCTTGGGGCGAACGACTTCGCAGGACTTTGCCACCTCGAGATCGAGGACGTTCAGAAACTCGGCCCCGTCAATTAGCTTGGGGGTGAGACCGGCGCGCAAGACGTTGTCTGAGTTGTCTTGAATCTCGAGACCGAGGCCACGTAGGTAGCTGTGTGGTGTGCCAGGTGGCACCACGATTCCCTCGCCGGGCTGCAAAACGAAGTGACGCATGAAAAGCGCGAGTAACGCACCCGTGTCGGCGCCGAACCTCTGCACGATCTCAAAAAGAAGTTTTTGCTCAGGGGTTGCCGGATTGATCAAATTCTGCTCGAGTTCGGCGAGCAGAGCTACGTATTCGGCGGCACCTTCTAAAACCTCACGAAAAAGTTCGTCCGGGTTTGTCTCGCAAATGGCAATCAGGCGACCAAGTGCCTCAGTGTTTTCCGAGACCAAAGAAGTCAAGGACTCCAGCGTTGCACGCACCTGTGGTGTGGGCAGGATTCCGGCCAGAATTTCGAACTCGGTGATAGCCACCAAAGACTCGTTTTTGGGGTTTTCGTCTTTGTACGAGCGATTCGGATCATCAAGGGCCAAGCCGGCTGCGTTCTCTCTAGCAAACCCCTCGACGGCCTTGAGTTTTGATGGGTGAACCTGAATCGAAAGCGGTAAGGCGGCGGCCAAAAACTTAAGCAAAAAACCCAGCGGCTTTTCGCGAAGCTCGGCGAGGCTCAAACCGTCAATCGTCTTTGCCGGTGAACCGGGGTGGGTTCCGAACCAAACCTCGGCCATTGGGCGTCCGGTGGCTTCAAAACCGAGTTCCTGAGACAAAAGTTCGGTCGAGCCCCAAGCATAATCTCGGGCCTGATTCTCAATTTTTACGATCAATTGTTTCTCCAGTAGTCGTCAAGGCAAGTTTAGTTGCGAGGCTAAACTAACCGAGAGCAAGGAGTGAGTGGTGAAACAGGCTAAAACGGTGGCTTACCTCAGTGTTTTCGTGCTACTCGCCGGAGATGCCATTCGCAACACGTTTTCTTGGGCAGGCTGGGGGGCTATCTGCGCGGTGCTAGCCGGGTTCACGATTTTTTGGCTCGTGAAGCACAAACCCGTATCGCTCATAAGACAAATACCTTGGCCACTGGCTGCGATGCTCGCACTCATGCTAGTGAGCACGATTTGGTCAAACTACCAGTTGGTGACCTTCGGGGTTTTCTTTATCCAAATCATCCAAACCCTGTTCGCCTTGTTTTTGGCGGCCGCTTTCAGTTGGCGCGAGTTGCTGCAAATTCTGAGCAACGTGATACGAGCAATCCTGGGGCTTTCGCTGCTGCTCGAGCTCTATGCGGCCATTGTTGTTCGCGGGCCGGTCGCTCCGGTGTTCAAGTTTTACGAGGGCGACAAACCGCCCGCACCGGATTTTTACTGGTGCCGAGGAAACCTTTTTAACGGCGGACGCATTCAGGGGATCGTTGGAAATTCAAACATTCTCGCCTACATTGCGATGATCGGTGTGATCTTATTTTTGGTTGAGCTGAGCATCAGACAGTCAAGGCGGTGGGTCAGCCTGGTTAGTCTCGCGGCTTCATCGGCGGCACTTGTCGATGCTTGGTCTATGACGGTGAACTTCGCCCTAGCCGCAGTGCTACTCGCGTCGATTGTTTCGATCGCCGCCGAGGGTCAAAACAAAGAGACAAGGCATCGCTACTATCGAACCGCCTGGTGGTCTACCGGGGTTTCGGCTCTCGTTGTGCTGGCCTTTAGAGCCCAGATCTTCGAGTTACTTGGCAAGAGCCCAGACATCTCTGGTCGAACCAAGATTTGGAAGGCCGTGCTGCACCTAATCGATCAGCGCCCACTGCAAGGATGGGGCTGGAGCAGCTACTGGATCCCATTCGTTCAGCCTTATAAGGGGTTGGTTGTGATGCACAACGTGACCTATCTTCAGGCCCACAATGCCTTCTTGGACGTCTGGCTGCAGCTAGGCGTGCTCGGACTCGGACTATTCATCTGCTTGATTGGGTACACCTTCGTGCCACTTTGGCGCCTTGCGGTTCGCCACACGAACCCGCTTTACCTTTGGCCGATTCTGGTTTTCGTTGGTTTGATTGTGCAAAACCTAACCGAGAGCCGAATGCTTATCGAAATCGGCTGGGTGCTGTTGGTCCTGTTTGCCGTCAAGTCGCGAGATCCGGAGGATTCGCTTGAACCGAGAACGGGTGAGGTTAAAAGAACTCGTTTGCTCGTTGGAGGTCTTCGTCGAAATCAATCTCGACAGCAAAAAGATCGGTGATGTCGACCGTTTTGAATTTGAGCGAATCGCGTTCGATCGCAAGTTCAATGCCTCGTTCGAAGTAATCCGAGTCGGAAACTTCTTCTAGTCGGGCGATCAGGGCATCCTTGTCGGTCGAACTGACAAAGTTGATGCCCACCGCTTCGCCCAAACCGTCGACTACCTGCTTGGACAATTCAGAAACGTAGCCGTCAGGGGTGAGCGAGTACTTGACCTCTTCTTCGGAAACCTTAGCGGTGTTCACCACAACGAAAGACTGATCGGCTTCGATAAGAGGTTTGACCCGGCTCAGGACGTCCTTGTGAAACACGACGTCGCCGTTTAGCCACAGCACGCCACCGTCGCCAGAGGCTCGAAGTGCTTTGAGCAGACTCTTCGCGGTATTGGTTTGGTCGTAAAACTCGTTGTAAACGAAGGTGGCGGTTGGGAACCGCTCAATTATTGCTTCGAGCTTGAAGCCGACCACAATGGTGGTGCGAAAATCCCCGCCGAATGCGGTTTCGAGGTTATCGAACTGCTGCTGCATGATTGAGCGGCCGTCTCGCAGCTGGGTGAGCGGCTTTGGTAGCGGCCGGGCAAGACGAGTGCCCATTCCTGCTGCCAGGATTACTACCTGTATCGACATGATTCAAGTCTAAGGAATAGCAAGGACCTGACCCACCCGAATAATGTCTGAGGTCAGCTTATTTAGCGACTTGAGCTTCGACACCGTCGTCTTCAACTTGATCGCAATCCCGCCGAGGGTGTCGCCCGCTACTACCGTGTAAGTTTTGGTGACCGGTTTGGCTGGTTTCGCAACCGCATTAGCGCCGGTTGGGATCCCCTTCAAGAAAGCGGTTTCGACCCTCACGTAACCTAGGCCGGTGCCACGAAGTGCTTTGTAGATAAGGGAGTTGGTGATCAGGTGCTTCTGACCGCCAGCGATGTAGTAAAGGTTGTTGGTTACTGAATCGCGGACGAACAGCCCGATCTTGGCCGTCGATTGAACAAACTTTGCGCAGGTTTCGGTGCTGAATCCAAGCGGGCGTGCGGGCCATGCCGCCACCGCACTTGCGTCCACCTCGGCGATTTGTTTGAGCACGGGGATCCAAGTCTTGTTCGCGCACTTAATCAACTGCCCCGAGTACCTTGCTTGCTTGATTTCTTCTACCGCGGAGTCCGCTACCAACCTAGGTGTCGGCAAAGCTAGCAAGCCGAAGGTATCCGGGCCGCTGAATTCGACCAAACGAGAGTATGAGTCGACCAAGTACAACTTGCGAGTGGACCTCGAACGCAAAGTCGCGCCAGGCGCAAAGACGATTGGGCCGTCTGGAATCGCGGCCAGGGCGGTCGAACCGAAGTCCTCGGTAGCGGGCCCGATGGTTGCGACCAGCAAGGCAAGGTCGGCGGCGGTTGCCACGAGTCGCTTTTGGTTGCTGGCAATAAGCGCCACCGAACCGTTTGGTAACTGTGCGAGCACTGGTGTTGCAATACCAGGACCGGCGCTAGAAATTGATTCGGTGAATTCGGGGTTCACAACTACCGGGGTTGTCGAAATTTCGGCTGGATTCAAAAGTTCTCGGCGGCCAGAGGTGGTAATCAAATAGGTGCCAAGCGCGTTGGTTACAAACGGGCCGACGGTTACGTTGCTGTTAATTTGCGTTAGACCGGCAGTGGTTAGCGTGCCAGAAGACCTATTGAACCAAAGCCCGAAGTTGACTTCTGCGGCCAGGTTGTCGTCAATCTCGAAGTACTTGCCGCCAACGTAAACACCTTGACGACCCGAAGTGCTGTTAGTGAAGGTTGTGCCTTGCCGCGCAATCGGCGCGCCCCAAGGCAAGTTATTGAAGGCTGCCAAAGCCAAAGCACTCCTGGCCGGTAGGCGAATGTTCTCGGCCGTCACGCTCGCGTCGTCCAAGATCTGGCGCTTGCTGCAGTTCTGAATCAAGTATCGATTGCCATCGGCGTCAACCACCAATGGGGTTGCCACACCGCTGGTTGGCAGAGCAGCCAACTGATTCGTGGTTAGTGAGACGGCTTTGGCGCAATCCAGTGTGAGGCTCAGCGCAACGGCACAGCTGGCGACCGTGTATTTTTTGCCCTGATCAACCATGTAGAGCGAGCCGGTGCTCGAGGAGACCAGACGTGTCAGGCTGCCCGAACTGACGAAGGAGCTTAGGTATGGCGTCGAAATCGTGCCAACTGGACCCAGCGGCGCTAGCGAAGTCAGGAGGTCGGGGTCATCGATCAAATACTTTTTGCTATCAACGATCAGATAGGTGTCGGAGCTTGGGGTTTTGAGCAGAAAGCCGCCACCGATCGTGCTGCCGAACCAATCGGAGTAAAAGCGCCAGAAGTTTCGGTTTCCGTAGGCACCGCAGGCGTCACCGCTGCCATAGAGGTTTTTCAGGGCGCTAGCGTTTGGCGCATAAGGCGTGTAGTAGTAGAGGTTTGCGGTGGCTTGACTCTGCATCACAAAACTTGCGGTGCCGCACTCGTTCACCCACTTGGTGCATGATCCAGCACTGTTTGTCGCTTTGCAGGCATCCGGGTGATAGCGCATCGAAACGCTCTTTCCGACCTTGAGGTAGGTGAACGACCCGCGTGGATCTCCGTACCACTGAAACTGGCCGGCCGCCCGATACAGCTGGTTGAACAAGCCGGTAATCTTCGATCCTTTGCCGCAGATTTCGGGTTTGGAGTCTGGGCAGCCGTAGCCGGTTGCCGCTTTGTACATATAGGACGTTGGATTGGTGGCCTGAACCAGGCCCTGCTCCTTTTGCAATAGGACGATAAGCACCCTCGGATTGATGCCGCAGGCATGAGCAATGTCGTAGATGATCTGAGCCGAAGACTGAGCCGTCTTGGCTGGCAGCGCGTCGCACCGACCGTCCTCAGCGGTCTTCGCCTGGGTGTCCTGGGCATAATTGCGAAGACAGGTTGGCCCGCCGTCGTTGGCATTGCAAATCGGCACTTTTCGATTCAGGAAGGCCTGGATTTGATCGACGCTCATTGTGCCAAAATCAAAGAAAACACTGTCACTGATGATCAACCCGGGGTCAAACATCTTGCCGGTCAATTCGGCCTGGGCCGGGTTTGCCGGAGAAATCACGGTCAGGCCAACTATGACCAGCAGCACAGAGACTGCGGTCGAAAAGGCCTTACGGATTCTTGGAAACATGAGCTACGGAATATCCACCTGGGCAACGGCCGAAATACCCTTGGCGGTGTCAGATGAGTAACTGACCGTGAAAGTTGCGGCACCGGAGGAGAATCCGTCGATTTCAATATGCATCGGGAAGCACTGGCTGGAGACGACGTTCGACTCGGCACCAACGGCGGCCGATCTTTTGGTGCCCGCCTGACTGACTACCAAAGTGCAGCGACCGCCATCCTCGCTCAGATTCAAAACCTCGGCGATGACGTCGATTCCGCTCGCATCGGCACTTGAAGACAAGATCGAAACCTGAACATCCAACAGTTTCGCGGGCTTGGTGGTCGTGGGAGCGGGAGTGCTGGTGGCTGTTTCGCTCGGTGTTGGCGATTCGCTCGGGTGCAGAGCGCCCCAGTTCGGGGTCAAAAAGGCGCAACCGGACAGTGTGACCGTGACGCCTAATAGCAATGCAAGCGATGCAATTCTGCTCTTCATGTCTGATTGCTCCTAACCTCAAAACCCGTAAACGCCTTTCAGCGCCTATATCAAGAGTAAGTCTGTTAGCTGTGTGACGCCTGTAAGAGCCGCAAAGTCGAGGCCCTCGAGCCCACCATTGCTTCGTGGAGGATATCTTTGTGAGCCGATTTGGCATTCGGCCAAACCTCTGGGGTGGCATCGCCGAGCAGGCTGGCCGAGGCAAGTTTTAGCGCCGCAAAGTACGACAAATTCTGGCTCGCTAGCGCGATCGTGAATTCCCTGAGGTGGTAATCGATCGCTCGAGTTTGGAAGGCTGAGTAACCGTAAGCGCCCAACGAACCCCGCCTGATTCTAAGTTTCAGAAGTCGCTGGATTTCGTGGAGTGACTCGACTTGCGCTTTTAGGGAGGCAAGTGAGATTTCAAGCGGGTCCGATGCCTGCTCGCCACGGGTTTCAACGATAGAAAATGAAGGAGCATCGATAAGCAATTCTGCAACAAGAGCGAGCTCTCCCCCTCGACCCTTTCGAGCTAAAGCGGTGGACCGAAAAGTTTCCCACTTGAATAATTTGCCCTCCAGTGCCAGATCTTCAAAAGCCTCAGGCGCTAGTTCGAGTGTGACGTCTGTCTTCACGGCTCGGCCGAAGAGTTTAGAGCTTGGGCGAATGACCACCAAGGTTGAATGGCCAAATTCGAGAAGCCCGACGCAGCGTCCCAGCGTTCGTATACCCCAGGCCGGTGTCGACCGCGAAAACATGACGTAGTCAAATTCGGTCTTGCCATAGCCGACCAGTTCTGAAACGCTGGCCACTGTAGAAACAACACTCACTCGCTTGTCAGAGCCAAGAAGCGGCTTCGCAGCACCAACCAGTAAAACCCGAGGTGCCAGCCGATTAGCCAATTCGACTCTTATCGACAGAAGCCATCGTGGCCCCTCGCAAAATTCCGACCCAAAAGCCATAACCCCAGCAGAGCTGCATGGCTGGCAGGACCAGGACGAGCCAAATGCGTGACCGCAGCGACAGAGCCGATCCCGAAATCGCAATCGCTAAAACGAAAAGTAGATAAAACGCCGTTGGCACGACGCCAATCACGTGACCCGTTGCCAAAAAGATTAGGCCGACAACCTGCGAAAGCACCGCCAACGGTGGAATAAAGTATCGCTTCGAGGCAGAGCGCAACGAGCGTCTGGAAAGTTCACCTCGCCAGATCCCGGTCGAATAAAACTGTCTGGCCAGGTCTTTGTACCTGGACCTCGGCCAATAGGTGACCCCGAGTTCTGGGCTGAACCAAACCAAGCCGCCGGCGGCCTTGATTCGCCTAGCGAGATCCCAATCTTCGCCCCTGATTACACCCTCGTCGTAACCGCCCACCTTGAGCAGCGTCGACTTCCTGAAGATGCCAAGGTAAGCGGATTCGGCTTCTCCCGCCTGGCCACCAATGTGATATGCGGCACCACCGATACCGAACCTACTGGTGTAGGCCCAGGCCACGGCTTTTTGAAAAGGACTTTTGCCCTTCGCTGCCATGACTCCGCCGAGAAGGTCTGCGCCCGTTTCGAGAAGTATCTCGATGCCCCTCTGAAGGTAGTTTGGCTGGGGTTCGCTGTGTGCGTCCACGCGAATAACGTAGTCGAACTTAGCCTGGCCGATTGATTTGTTTAAGCCAACTGTCGTGAGACCGCGGGGGTTATCGATCAGGCGAACTCTCTTGTCGCGCTTGGCGAGTGCGTTAGCGACCTGGAGGGTTTTGTCTCTGCTCGGCCCAAGAGAGAGCAGTAGTTCGATTTCGCCAGGGTAGTCCTGGCCGAGCACCGAGTTGACGGCGTCCTCGAGATAAAGCTCTTCATTCAATACCGGCATCAGGACGCTAAGTGCCGGATACGAGACTTTTTTTGCCATTCGACTAATCGATTGTCGAGGACTCGGTGAAGGCGTTGTATGCATCAATTACCTCTTGCGGGTCTCCATCGGCCTTCAAGTCGCCCTTCTCGATCCAAATCACTCGCGTGCAGGTATCAAGAATTGACTTCATGCTGTGGCTCACCAAGAAGACGGTTCCGGCTTGATCACGCATTTCACGCATGCGAGCTTCGGACTTCATTCTGAAGTTCTGGTCACCTACCGACAGGGCCTCATCGACAATCAAAATATCGTGAATCTTTGAAGCTGCAATTGCGAAACGTAGTCTTGCCGACATGCCGCTCGAGTAGGTGCGCATGGGCAGATCGATGAACTCCGTAATGCCGGCGAATTCGGTGATTTCGTGGACTTTATCGGTGATCTCCTTCTTGCTGTAACCCATGGCGAGACCACCCAGGACGATGTTCTTCTCGCCGCTCAAAGCTGGCAAAAGAACAGCGCCGACGCCCAGCAAAGTTGGTCGTGCGAAAGCGAACACGCTGCCCGAGCGCAACGAAGTGAGACCGGCAATCGCGCGCATCAAGGAAGACTTGCCCGAGCCGTTGCTACCGATGATGCCTACGGTTTCACCCTCGTAAATCGTGAACGAAACGCCTTTGATGGCGTGCACCTCGCGATATCTGAGCTTCTTGGTCAAAAGACCACCCTTGGCCAAGCGACCAGTCACCTGGCGACCGGTACCAAAAACCTTATAAATGATGTGGGCGTTGTCGACGATCACCACTGGCTTACGTGTCTCTGCCACAGTCTTCTTAGTCTTCGCGGCCATGACGCTCCTCAACTGCCCAGAAGAGCACGACGCTAACCAAAGGCAAAAACACCGCCCAGCCGGCACACAACCACCAGGTTGTTGCCGTGACTGAGTAATCTCTGATCAGCAAACCGCGAGCCAGAGTCAAAAATGAAGAATAGGGGTTGAACTTCATAATTTCGTAGGCAATCGGGTACTTGCTAAGAATGTTTTCAACGCTGTAAAAAATGCCGCTCGAATAGAAAATCAACCTGAAAACGAATGGCAAAAGCTGATTGAGGTCAGCAAACTGGACTGTTAAACGAGCCGCAAACATGGCACTGCCGATACCGAAAAGCAACATCAAGCAAATCGCCGTAATAAACAAAAGCCACTGCCAGGTAATAGGGTTTCCGAAAAGCAAGAGGGTCACCAAAAGCAGACCAATTTGTGGAATCAGATTGATGAACTGCTGGATGGCTGCAGAGAAAGGAAGCAGGACCCTCGGGAAGCTGAGGCTTTTGACCAATCCTGCGTTACCTGTGATCGAAGTTGCGCCACTCGTAAAAGACTGTTGCATGAAGCTGAAGAGGAAGACACCGCAAAAGAGATATTCGATGAAGTGTTGCGGGCGATTCGCGGTGCCCATGATGAATCCGAAGATGATTCCGTACATTCCGCCCTGCAGCGCCGGCGTGAGAATCAACCACCAACGACCCAGGCGATTCTGAGCATTTTGCGAAGCATTAGTGAAGGTTGCTAGGGCCACGGCAAACTCTCGTTTGGCCCAAGACTCTTTTAGGTAAGCCAAGAAGGACGGGCGCGCGCCAACGCGTTTCAAACCGTTTTCGGCGGCAAATTTTTCGATGTCCAAGGCGTCCCTCCTGTCTTTGAAAGTTTAGTTGCTGGCTCTAAGGGCGGCTGCGACTGCCGCATGAATCTTCTCGAAGTCGGGAACATCAGGCTCGAAGCCATTCTTTGGGACTAGCTCAAGCGCCTTAATCTTTTTTGATTTGGCACTCAAAGCCATGTCAACGTAGGTTCCGACCATGCCATCTGGGATGTCGGTGTAAAGCAGCTTCTTGGCGACTGCGGCGAGGCCCGAATAGTTTGCCAGGATTGTGCTCGGGGTGAACTTCTTGAAAATCAGCTGCTCGATCTCATGCTGCCTTGCCATGCGGGCGTAGTCGGTAGAGCCGTGGCGACTTCTCGCGTACCAAAGCGCTCGGTAGCCATTCAAGTGCTGAACACCTACTTCGATCCAGCCGTATGCATCGGAGGCGTCGTCTCGTTGGCCACCGATCGGGAGTCGGGTCTTAACATCTACGGTGAGTCCGCCAAGCACGTTGATCAGCTCTTGAAACGCGGTCATGTTGACCATGATGTACGACTGAATTTGTAAACCGGTTACACCTTCGACGAGGTCGCGGGTGGCTTCTAACCCCGGTGTAGACCCGTTCTTCAGTGCGTCAGGGTAGGCGTCCTGATGGTTATCCATGACGTTTTTATAGGCCGAGTTGATCAGGTCGTCCCAGCTGTTTCCGTAAAACTTGTACAGAGGTGAATCGGTTGCAATCGGGGCGTGCTGAAGGTTTCGGGGAATTCCGATGTTTACCATCGCGCCGGTGTTGGCGTTAAAACTCAGGACCGATATGGAGTCTGGTCGAACGCCGAATCGGTCGGTGCCTGCATCGGAACCGATCAACATGATGTTGTAGCGGCCGTCACTCGCGGCGGAGAAACCCTTCTGGGCAAAAATCGAACCCACGGTGTCGCCGGTGGTTTTTAGAGTGTTGGCGGCGGTGCTAAAACCGCTGATGCCGAGAATCGCGAAAATCAAGAAGAATACGATGAGCACGTTTCGGGCAGCCGGGTAAAGCCTGCCAAGCAGCGAGATTCTGAAGGTGTCGAAAAGTAGGACTGCAAACCCTATTCCGAAGACCCAAAGTGCCACCGAGACAATGGCGCTAATCCAAGGGGTAGCCACAATAGTGAAAGCCCAAGAGCGCTTGACCAAGAAGATCAGCCCGAGAAAAAGTAGCAGCGCCCAGCCGAGGAGGGTGGCGCGCAGTCCGAATTTGCCGAGCTTGCGATTGCCAGCTAAAAGCTGCGGGCTGCCAGGCAGCAGAACGCCTAAAACGAGTAGGAATATCGCACGCTTTCGCATCTGCTGTGGTGTTGCAGTGTCGAAGCGTCTGAAGAGGGAGTTGCCTATATCTGAGATTTCAGTTTCTCGTTCTTTTCAGCCACGGCATCCTTGAGGGATTCGCCGAAGGCGGCCAGCTTTTTTGCCATTTCGGGTTCTGAACTACCGATGATCCGGGCGGCCAGGATTCCGGCGTTGCGCGCGCCATTGATTGATACGGTAGCCACCGGGATTCCCGCGGGCATTTGCACGATCGAAAGCAGGGAATCCATGCCGTCAAGTTTTGCGAGAGAAACGGGGACGCCGACAACTGGCAGAGTGGTCACGCTAGCCAACATGCCGGGCAGGTGTGCGGCACCGCCAGCGCCCGCAATAATCACCTTGATGCCGCGACCGGCTGCAGCTTTGCCCCACTCGATCATCTTCTCGGGGGTGCGATGTGCGCTGAGCACCTCGACCTCGTATTCGATGCCGAACTCTTTGAGCGCTTGGGCGGCGTCAGACATTATGTTCCAGTCTGAATCCGAACCCATTACTACGCCGACGATTGGTTGAGCCAAAGCGGTCTCCTGTCAGTTACCTAAACAATTTTGCTATCCGCGAAGCAAAACCTCGGCAGCGGCGCGCGCCTGAGCCAAAGCCCAACCGGCCTCGGAGGCCACCACAGTGATGTGACCCATCTTGCGACCCTTGCGGGCGGCCTTGCCGTAGGTGTGAATTTTTGCGTGCGGGTGAAGTTGCATGACGTGGCGATAGTGCGTTACGAAGTCGTTGGTTTCGTCGACCCCGAGCAGGTTCACCATCACAGCGCTCTCGTTGGTGAGCTCGGTCGAACCGAGCGGCAGGCCGGCTACCGCGCGCAAGTGCTGCTCGAACTGGCTGGTTACCGAGCCTTCGATGCTGAAGTGGCCAGAGTTGTGCGGTCGCATGGCGAGCTCGTTGATCAGCAAGCGCCCGTCGGCGGTTTCAAACATTTCGACCGCGAGCACTCCGGTGACTCCGAGACCCTCGGCGACTCCCCTGGCGATCTCGACCGCGTATTCGAGGGTGGCCGCGGAGGCGTCTGGTGCCGGCGCGATTACCTCGGCGCAGACTCCATCAAGCTGAACGGTTTGCACGAGCGGCCAAGAGCGTAACTCGCCGGTGCTGCTGCGAGCGCTCAACTGGGCTAGTTCGCGGGTGAACGAGACCTTTTCTTCGGCGAGAAGCGGGGCAAGGTCAAACCAGTCGGCGGCTTCTTCCACAGCACGAATCACGCGAACGCCCTTGCCGTCGTAACCACCGATCGGGGTCTTCAAAATGACTTCGCCGCCGTTTGCGTCCAAGAATTCTTGTAATTCAGCTGGGGTGTTTATCTCGGCCCAAATCGGCATCGGAAGGCTTAGTTCAGCGAGCCTGCGACGCATGGCTAGCTTGTTTTGGGCAAAGGCAAGAGCGTGTGGCGAGGGGTGAATCTCGACCCCCTCGGCTACCAGGGTTTGCAAAATTTCGAGTGGCACATGCTCGTGATCGAAAGTAACTACGTCTACGGTCTTCGCAAAATCCCGTACCACCTGCAGTTGGTTGTAATCGCCGACCATGGTTGCCGCTATCGCCGCCGAGGATCCCTCGGTCTCGGCGAGCACGCACAAATCAAAACCGAGTGCTACAGCGGGTGGGACCATCATTCTGGCGAGTTGCCCGCCACCGATCACACCTATTTTCACCATGCTTCTATTTTGCCAGAGCATTCAGCTGCGCGGCGATCGCCTTCGGCTTCGGGTAACGCTTCAAAACCGCATTCTCTTGGTCGCGGACGGTCAAAACCACGCCACGCACGGCTCCACCGGTGATTTCTAGGACGTCGACAAATAGCACAGTGCGCTTCTTGCCGGACAGCCCGCGACGAATGATGAGCCGGTCTTGATAGACATCGGCGAAGGTTCCCGCATAAGAAAGCGTCGGCAGGAGCCAGAGTAAGAACAAGGCCACTTCAAGCGAGCCGTAAAGCAGTTGCTCGAAGCTCGGGTCGAGTTGGCGGCCGATAAAGAAACCGTAGACCGCGCAGCAGCCGGCCAGAATCAGCGTTGGCCACCAAAGCACCACTAGGCGCGGGCGAAGTCGGTCGATTCTCTGCATTGGTTAATTGTGTCGCAGGTGGACGATGTCGCCGGCACCCACTGCGTAGAGAGTGTTTTCGCCAGGCACCGCGATGAGGAGTCGACCTGCCGAATCGATGTCGATGGCTTGGCCAACCACCTCGCTATCGCCCGGCATGATCGCCCGCACATCCTGGCCGATTGTCGAGCAGAGTTCGATCGCAAGACTGCGCAAGCCCGCCTCCGGGTCGCCACCGGCGGCAACGAAGGACTTGTATAGGGGTACGAATTCGGCAAGGTATGCGTGCAACGCCTCGGGCAGGCTTACGGTCAGGCCTTCGAGGGCCAGTGAGGTGGCATTCGGAATCGGCAGTTCGTCTTGTTGCTGCTCGAGGTTCAGCCCGGCACCGACGATCACGGTTTGCCCATCGACTAGCTCGCTCAAGACGCCGCAGAGCTTGCGTTCGTTCACTAGGACGTCGTTTGGCCACTTGAGCGTAGCCGCAGCCCCTAGGCGCCTAACCGCTCGGGTCATGGCTGCACCGGCTAGCAGAGGCAGCCAGGCTAGAGAATCGGCGCTGGCCAGCTTTGGCTTCAGCAGAATCGACACCGAAAGCGAGGCTCCAACCGGCGAAGACCATTCGCGACCGGCTCTGCCCTTGCCCGCGGTTTGCGCACCGGCCACCAAAACGGTGAGGTCTTCGCCACCCTTAGCCGCGAGATCGACATTGGTTGAGCCAGTCACCTCAACGTAAGTCAGCGACGCCACCAGGGCTTGAGACGAAGAAAGATCCATGCTGGCTAGTTTAGGTTTCGAGCCGCCCGCGAGTAGTGTGTTATTCATGACTGACGCAAAACCTTCGCCAGATTTGAGCACCACCGCGGGCAAAATCGCAGACCTCCAGCACCGTTACCACGAGGCAGTTTTTGCCAGTGGCGAGGCAGCCATTGCCAAGCAGCACGCTCGAGGCAAGAAGACAGCCCGCGAGCGCATCGAGTTATTGCTAGACCCGGGTTCGTTTGTTGAGCTTGACGAGTTCGTTCGTCACCGAGCAACCGCCTTCGGCATGGATAAAAACCGGCCATACGGCGACGCGGTCGTCACCGGAGTCGGAACCATCGGTGGCCGCCAGGTTGCCCTATTCTCGCAAGACTTCACAATCTTCGGTGGTTCGCTCGGCGAAGCCGCCGGTAACAAGATCATCAAGGTGATGGACCTAGCCATCGCAACCGGCGTCCCGGTCATTGGAATCCTCGACTCGGGTGGTGCGCGAATCCAAGAGGGAGTTATCGCCCTCGGCAAGTACGGCGAAATCTTCAAGCGCAACACCATGGCCTCTGGCGTGATCCCGCAGATTTCGATCATCATGGGCCCAGCCGCCGGTGGAGCCGTTTACTCCCCCGCACTGACCGACTTCGTGATCATGGTCGACAAGACCTCGAACATGTTTGTGACCGGCCCAGACGTGATCAAGACCGTAACCGGCGAGGACGTCGGCATGGAAGAGCTCGGTGGCGCGCTCGCCCACAACAAGACCTCCGGCGTTGCCCACTACCTTGCCAGCGACGAAGAGGACGCCCTCGACTACGCCCGCAACCTGCTCGGCTACCTCCCGAGCAACAACCTCTCCGAGCCAATCGTTTACGAGTCACACGGCGAGCTCGAGGTCACCGACGAAGATCGACTTCTCGACAAGGTCATCCCGGACTCACCGAACCAGCCATACGACATGCACACCGTCATCGAGTCGATCGTTGATCGAAACGAGTTCCTCGAGGTGCAGCCGCTGTTCGCGCCGAACATTCTCATCGGCTTTTCCCGCGTGGACGGCCGCAGCGTAGGAATCATCGCAAACCAGCCTTCACAGATGGCCGGCACCTTGAACATCGACGCCGGTGAAAAGGCCGCTCGCTTCGTCCGTTTCTGCGACGCCTTCTCGATTCCGATCCTTACTTTGGTCGACGTCCCCGGCTACCTACCCGGAGCAGACCAGGAGTGGGCCGGCGTTATTCGCCGCGGCGCCAAGTTGCTTTACGCATACGCCGAGGCAACGGTGCCGCTGGTAACCGTGATTACCCGCAAGGCCTACGGCGGCGCATACATCGTTATGGGCTCGAAACAGCTCGGTGGCGACATCAACCTCGCTTGGCCGAGTGCCGAGATTGCGGTCATGGGTGGCCAGGGTGCCGTGAACATCCTGTTCCGCGACAAGATCAAAGAAGCCGAAGACTCCGGCGCAGATGTTGCCGCTGTTCGAGCCCAGCTGGCTGCCGAATACACCTACAACGTTGCCTCCCCCTTCTTAGCAGCCGAACGCGGCGAACTCGACGGCATCATCGAGCCTTCGGCCACCCGAATCTCTGTGATCAAGGCTCTGCGCGCACTCAGAACCAAGCGCGCAACGCTGCCACCGAAGAAGCACGGAAACATTCCGCTGTAATGAGTGAAGACCTGCAGCACCTACTAAAGGTCGAGGCTGGAGCCCCGACCCCCGAAGAACTTGCGGCCGTGGTGGCCGTTCTGTCTGCTGCTTTGGCTGAGGCCGAACACCAGACATCGAAGGCAACCGGCCAGCCACGCTCAAGTTGGAACCGCGGTAGCTCAATGCTCCGCGTACAAGTAAACCCAGGCTTGGGTCAGTGGACCGCAAGCACCCGACCAGGATTGGATTAGCAATGTCGCGCAAGCCATCGGCAATCGATGAACTCTCAAACTCTTGGGTGGTGAAGCTCGCGCAGTTGAGCCCATCATTCGCAACCTACGCCGGTTTTGCCGGCGGCGAAGACCGCCTCGACGACCACTCGCCGGCAGCCGTCGCTCACTTTAACCAGCTGGAGCGAGACCTTCTCGAGCAGCTGAAGGGAATGGAACCGGTCGACAAGATCGACGAGGTTTCAAAGGACGCCCTCATGGCCAACCTTCAGCTCAGCCTAGACATTCACGAAACCGGCCTCTGGAAGCGTGACTTAGATGTTCTTGCCTCGCCGGCACAGGGAATCCGTGACATCTTTGACCTCACCCCGGTAGCCACCGTTAGCGACTGGGAGAATCTGAACAAGCGACTTCGTGCCGTTGAAGGTGCAGTCGACGGATACATCGAAACCCTACGAGTCGGAATCCGCGACAAAGAGACCCCCGCCATTCGCCAGGTCAACTGGGTGGTCAACGACCTAAACAACATCACCGGCGAAAACGGCTTCTTCACCAAGTTCGCCAAGGCCGAGGGTGTAGAGCTGCCAGCTGCGCTTCGCTCCGAACTGGTCGAGTCGAGCAAGGTTGCAACCGCTGCCTACGCGAAGCTTCAAAACTTCTTGCGCGAAGAGTTGGCACCCGTGGCAACCGAGGTCGACGCCATCGGCCGCGAGCGCTACACGCTTCTCAGCCAGCGCTTCCTAGGAGCCAAGGTTGACCTCGAAGAGACCCTGCAGTGGGGCATCGAAGAACTCGCGCGAGTCAAGGCCGAGCAGGAGGCAGTTGCCAACGAAATCAAACCGGGGGCAACGGTAGCCGAGGCCATCGAGGTCTTGAACAACGACCCGAGCCGCAAGCTGCACAGCACCGAAGAACTTCAAAAGTGGATGCAGCGCCTGAGCGACCAGGCGATCGAAGAACTCGGCAAGACCCACTTCGATATTCCCGAGAAGCTACGCACCCTAGAGTGCCGAATCGCGCCAACCAACTCAGGGGTCATCTACTACACCGGCCCTACCGACGACTTCAGCCGCCCTGGACGCATGTGGTGGTCAGTGCCGGCAGGCGTAACCGAATTCGACACCTGGCGTGAAACCACGACCGTCTACCACGAGGGCGTTCCGGGTCACCACCTGCAGGTGGCCACCCAGGTCTATAACCGCGAAGAACTGAACGACTGGCGCCGAATGGCTAACTGGTGCTCGGGGCACGGTGAAGGCTGGGCCCTGTATGCCGAACGCCTGATGCAAGACCTTGGTTTCTTAAACGACCCGGGCGACCGCCTGGGCATGCTCGACGGTCAGCGCATGCGTGCCGCTCGCGTGGTTCTCGACATCTCGGTTCACCTCGGCAAGCCTCGCCTAGACGGCACCGGCAAGTGGGACTTCGACTACGCGGTTGCCTT
>CAFBNO010000008.1_pt1 | contig 27668 bp, 26 predicted proteins | sample 7269281 | NCBI WGS metagenome assembly CAFBNO01 (sample SAMEA6814098, study PRJEB35770) | freshwater metagenome | biome: Freshwater; feature: Freshwater reservoir; material: water | place: Czech Republic | collected 2017-05-23 | depth 30m m | reverse complement strand
TGATTCAGGTCCTAAATGCCACTGTATTTCTTGACTTGGATCAGACCTGGCAGTACCTGCTGCAGGCAATTCTGATTCTCGTTGCAGCCGTGGTTTACAGCACGGCACGCACCCGTAAGGCCAAGCAAAAGAAGGCTTGAGAGCAGCTTTAGATCTTGCGCTGTCGAGTGAGCTCGGCGATTGCAGACCAGTCGAGGTCGCGAAGCTCTGGATCTAGTAGAGCGCTCTCGAATAGCCCTCTTAGCACCTGGGCAACTGGGAGTTTTAGATCGAGTTCTTCAGCAGCTTCTTCGACCAGCTTGACGTCTTTAAGGCCGAGCGCGACCGAGAAGCCGGGTGGCGTGTAATTCCGGTTAACAATCATGGGCCCGTAGCCGGTGTAAGCGGCCCCGGTGAATGCGGTGTGGGTCAAGATTTCTACAAACGTGTTGGGGTCCACTCCCCCAGATTCGACCAGTGCGACAGATTCGCCAATTGCCTGAAGCGCATGAATCAAGTTGTAGTTGACCCCGAGCTTGACCAAAATTGACTTAGCGTGGTCTTCACCGACGTTCCAGTGCTGAGCGGAAGCCTTGTCGAATACGGCGGCCGCAGCCTCAACCTCGCTCGCCTTGCCAGCGGCGACAATCAATAACTTGCCGTTCAAAATGGCCGCGGGGCGCCCTAATACAGGCGAGGCCACGTAGCCGACGCCAAGCCTCTCGTGGCGTTCTGCCAGCGTCCTAGTCGCCGTAGTACTCAGAGTGGACATATTCAAGTGAATCGCTCCAGGCGCGGCCTGAGCAAGTTTTTCATCGCTGAAAACCTCGAGTGCAGCGGCGTCGTTGCTGAGCATCGAGATGAAGAAGCTGTTTTGGAGAGCTCCGACCAGGTCGACCTTTCGGGCCCCCAGATCGAGCAAATCGCCAATCTCTTTAGGCGAGCGATTCCACACATCGACATCGAAACCTTGCGCCAGGAGGCGAGACGCCATTGCGGTGCCCATGGAGCCTAGGCCAAGCAGAGAAACCCGGATCTTTTGCGACATTTGTTATCCAATCAATTCGGTACGAACGAACTCAAGTTCACTGTTGACGTAGTCGATGATGTTTCCGGTTTTGAGCTCTTCCGGTAAAACGTCCCAAGTGTAGGTCTCGATCTCGAGATGATCCGAGAGCGGGCTTTTCCGGTGCATCTTCAGGGCCTCTTGAACACCAAAGCGAGTGGTCCGGAATGGACCTAGCTCCTCCAGGAAGACAGGGACGTGAAAGTGGGTTCGCATTTCGCTGGCAACCGGATTCGCCTCATAGGCATCTAGCGCCTCGCCGAGATGCAGGTACTTGGTTATTTCACCGTTTTGCTTGAGCGAGGTTTGACTTAGGTAGATTGTTTCGGTGAACCTGCGAAGCGCCTCAAGTTTGTCTCGAGTCAGGTTTTCCACCCACAGCGAAGCGGCTGCCTGGAGTTTAAATATTGGAATACCAGCCTCGACCAATTTGGTCAGTGACTCGGTGATGTTTTCGAATCCCACCGACTGGTGTCCGATGTCGAAAACTACACCCAAGTAGCGGCGAACCGCTCCCTCTGCTTCGCTCAAGGGAATACCCGCAACCTCGGCAAGCTCTCGAATTCCCGCCAAGGAATAAATGCGCTCTTTGAAGTAAGTCACCGTCTCGTCTGTTGTCTCTAGATAACAAGCTGGTTCGGGTTCGATTGCTAACTTTACGCGCCGCCCGGTGCGCTCCTCGAGCTCGCGAAGATGTTTAACAACTCGAAAAATGTTGCGAGTGAAGGTTTTGACGTATTGCTCGTTTGCGACATTTGGTCTGAAGGCCAAGGGAGCAGTTTGGATCGAAGGATTCACGTTTGCCGGAGAGACCTCTGCCAAGATATCGGCAACGGAGTTTGTATATGAAACGCGCTCCTCTGAGGTCCAATCCGGCTCGTAGACCCGCTCCATAACAATGTCGCCCTTGAACGGACCGTAGGGGAACGCGTTCACCGTATAAACGTAAAGGTCCTCTTGTATGAGGAAGTCTTTTAGGGCCTCACGCTCAACAGCGCTCTCAGAAAGAGTTTTGGCTGAGGCTGACGAGATCCTGAGTGACACCGCAAAAGGCTGGTCCGGTGAGATTTGCTGTTTTACCTGCGGAACGAATTCCCTCAGGCTCGCGTTCATTTCTTCCCAGGTGTCGCCAGCGTGAACCAGCGTGGAATAACTCAGGTGACCGAGCCCATTTTTCAAGTCCATCGATTTCTCCATCGCCGTTGACACTTCTTAGTTTAAGTGCAGTTTCACTTCACATTTCACAAAGTTGTGACAGCCAAACGAGCAAATATTCAACAAATAGTGAGTTTCCTAGGTCGACTCTGTAAAGTGAGTGTAAAGAGTGACTGCGCCTTTTGCGCAATTTTTGGAGGAGACTCGGTGCAATTTGACATAGGTGATGAGCTCAGACGAGTACGCCTTTCACGAAAACTCAGCCTCAGAAGTGTTGCGAGCGCGATCGGGGTATCTGCCAGCCTTCTCTCTCAGGTCGAGACCGGCAAGACTCAACCTTCGGTTAGCACGCTTTACACCTTGGTAAATCACCTGGGAATCTCACTCGACGGCCTTATGAAAGGCCGTGTCCAGGGTCAGGATTCTGATGAGATCTCTGGCTACGAGGATGGCCACCACGGAATTGTTCAGCGTCGAAGCGAAAACCCAACCATCGAAATGGAAAACGGAGTTGTTTGGGAGCGTCTTGCCGATGGAGGCAAAGATGACGCCGACCCGCTAATGGTCACCTACGAACCGGGAAGCTCTAGTTCCGTAGAAGCAAAAATGATGCGCCATGACGCAATCGAATACGGGGTCATCATCGAAGGCACTCTCACCCTGCGGATCGAGTCCGACGTTCACGAACTTTACCCGGGTGATTCGTTTAGCTTCGATGCAAACCGGCTACACATGTATGAAAACAATTCGGCCAAAGCTGCCAGAGGAATCTGGTTCGTAATCGGCAACAAGAACGCTGACTCTCAGAACCTAAGCAACCTGGGCCCGGCCAAAGCAGGAGGCCCTAGCCTGCCCGCGAAGTCTGCCGTTGAAGTACTGAACGTTATGGGTGACGCAAAGGCCCGAAAGTTGCGCAAGCAGTAGCTCGAGCTAAACCAACATACTCAACGGGTTTTCGATGCGGTGGACGAACGCCGCCAACCACTGAGCCGCCAAAGCGCCGTCGACCGCTCGGTGATCTGCCGAAAGGGTTACCGTCATCACATTTGCAACAACGACCTGACCATCTTCGACAATCGCACGAGGTGACGCAGCGCCAATCGCAAGGATCCCAGACTGCGGAGGATTCAAAATGGCTGAAAATTCCTTCGTGCCAAACATTCCAAGATTGGTAACTGCGAAGCTGCCACCCTCAAGCTCTTCCTGACGAAGTTTGCCAGCCCGTGCGCGACCAGCGAGCTCAGCTATTTCCATGCTCAGGTTGCTGAGCGTGCGCTTCTCAACGCCTCGAATGACCGGTGTCAGCAAGCCGCCCTCGGTTGCTACGGCAACGGCGATGTCGGCGGATTCAAACTTGTGCATTGCATCTGGGCTCCAGATGACATTAGCCTCCGGTACGTCCATCAAGGCCGAAGCAACTGCCTTGACGACAAAATCATTCACAGAAATTTTGACCACCGAAGTCTCGTTGATGCGCTTACGGAGTTCGAGCAGCCCATCGACCTTGCAGTCGGCAGTGACGTAAAAGTGAGGCACCGTGGACTTGCTCTCGGTGAGGCGACGCGCAATGGCCCGGCGCATTCCTGAGTGCGGCACGGTCACGTAACTGCTCGAGAATTCCTGTGTAGCGATTGCCGAACTGGTGACCGGCTGGGCTGCTAGACCTCTGGTCAGGAACTCCTCGAAATCACGGCGAACCACGCGGCCGTAGGGGCCGGTGCCGACTATTTGGTCGAGATCGATCCCCCGGTCAGCGCTCAGTTTGCGAACTAGCGGACTAACAAACTGTCGTTCACCAGCGACTTGAGCCGTGACAGGCTCGTGAATCGTTGGCGGCGCTTGAGTCTCTGGTACCTCGTGAGGCAATTGGTTCGGAGCAACAACGCTCGCTCCACCGATAAGCGCATCACCGGCCGACCCATCCTCGCCGGCAGCGAGCAAAATCACAATTGGTGCGCCGACTTCAACCGGTGAGCCATCGGCAACCAGAATCTTGTAAACGGTTCCCTCTGCATCCGAGACGTAGTCCACTACGGCCTTCTCGGTTTCCATCTCGGCGATCACGTCGCCGATCTTGACCTGGTCACCGACTGCGATCTGCCACTTTGAAAGCACGACTTCGGTAGCTCCGGCAGCAACCTCAGGCATTCGAATTAGCGTTGCCATTAGTTTTTGCCAAACCCTTCAGTCACGCGCTTCAGCCCGGCAACGACCTCTTCGGTTTTTGCGATGGCTGCTCGCTCTAGCACCTTCGAGATGCTCGGTGACGCCTCGCCTCCGTGAACTCTGGCAATGGGTTGATCTAGGTAATCGAAGTAGCGACGCTGCAACTCGTCGGCCAGCCAACTGCCATAGCTGGTGCCCTGAGCCCCTTGCTCAACGATCAGTACCGCATTGGTCTTTTTGATGCTCGCCTCGATGGTGTCCCAATCGATGCTTGCCCGGTCTAGCCACCTGAGGTCGATAACTTCTGCATCAATGCCAGTTTGTTCAACCGCCTCGAGCGAGTGATTGACCATAGAAAGATAAGTCAAAATCGTAAGGTCGCTACCCGGACGCTTTATTGCTGCTTTTCCGAAAGGAATCTGATAGTCGTAGTCACCGATAGCGATTTCGCCCTTTGAGGCGTACAGGTCAACGTGCTCTATGACCAAGACCGGGTCTTCAAGGGCCAAAGCGGCATTCATGAGACCAATGTAGTCGAAGGGGTTGGAGGCGGCGACGATGCGCCAGCCAGGTGAAGTGGCAAATATTCCCGCTGGATCCATCAGGTGCTGTGAGCCATAGCCTGAACCCATGGCAACTTTGGTCCTGATCACCACTGGGACAGCCGCATCGCCACCGAACATGTGGCGAGCTTTGCCAATCTGGTTGAAAACCTGGTCAGCGGCCACCCACATAAAGTCTGGGTACATAAATTCGACAACGGGGCGGAAACGGCCGTCCAAGGCCATGCCTCCCCCTAGTCCGGCGAATGCGTTTTCACTAATCGGGGTTCCTAGAACTCGGTCAGGGAACTTTTCAACCAATCCCTTCGTTGCACCGTTCGTACCGCCCTTGAGTCGGTGAACGTCTTCACCAAGAACGACGATGCGCGAGTCGGTCTCCATGCGCCGATCCATCACGGCCGCAACGGCGTCTACGAATCGAACTTCTTCTTTGGCGCCTGGGTGAGTAGCGAATTCTTCTGTTCGGGCGCCGTTCAGCTCTCGAGCATCGCCTCGAACACCCACGTTTACGAAGTCCACGCTCGGCCAAAGGTCGTCGCGAATCTTTCTTGATCCGGGTTTGCCATTTGGGTCTGCTTCGAGCAGTTGAGTGACAGCAAATTCCATGGCGGCCTGTGCCTGAGCTCGCACCTGGTCAACCTGTTGCTGGTCAATGAGCCCGAGGGTGATCATCTCGTTTGCGACTCTGACCAGTGGATCTCTCCCCCGCCAAGCCTCTTCTTCTTCCTTTGGTCGATAACCAAAGGCGCTGCCCGGGAACGGCCCGTTCTGATGGAAGAAGCGATAGACCTCGGCCTCGATGACTGCCGGGCCTTTGCCCGCGCGAACGTGCTCGGAGATTTCTTGCATGGCCAGGTGCACCGCCAATGGGTCCATACCGTCTACGCGCCAGCTTGGAATACCAAAACCGGTTCCACGCCCAGAGAGTCGCTCTTCTGCGGTGACTTCTGAAACATGGGTAGATACCGCGTAGAGGTTGTTCTCGATGAAGAAAACAAGTGGGATCTTCCAGGCGGCGACCAGGTTCATGGTTTCTAGAACCGAACCGATATTCACAGCGCCATCGCCGAAATAACTCACCGTTAGGTCGGTGGTGGCCGAATGCTGTTGCGCCCAAGCGTTTCCGGCTCCAAGCGGGACGCCTCCGCCAACGATCGCGTTTGTTCCGAGAGCGCCGGCTTCCTTCCACTGAAGGTGCATTGACCCTCCGCGTCCGCGGCAGTACCCCTGCGCCAGCCCTAGGATTTCGGCGAGTGTGCGCTGGAGGACTTCCTGAATGGCCGGGTTTACCAAGTTTGTGACGTCTAGTCCGTTTGGTGCGACAAAGCCGATGGCCTTTGCAAGAAACTGGTGGTGCCCGCGGTGTGAACCGTTGACCGCATCGGATCCCCGAAGTCCAACGATCGAACCTACGGCTCCACCTTCTTGACCAATGCTCGAGTGAGCCGGGCCGTGAACCAGACCTTCGCCTGCTAGCTGCAGAACGGTCTCCTCGAAGGCGCGAATAAGGTGCATCTGACCGAGCATGTTCTCGAGTAGGCCTGGGTCTGCGTCGCGCCAATCCTGTGGCGTGGTTCGCAGTTCAATCCAAGGCTCTTTCGGTGAGAGCTGAATCTTCTCGGTCATCGTTGACTCCAACGTCAGGGTGGTCTGGGGCAGTGATTAATCTAAAGTCAAGAATAGCCAAATGTATCCAATCCAATCAAATGATTAGCAAAATACTTATAAAACTGTGATTTATACGGCATTATGTATCCAAAGAGGATGTTAGGGGCGAAATGACTAAAGGAATACCCACGCTTCGGGGAACCGACCACATTGGGTTCACAGTTCCCGACATCGAAGAAGCAACGATCTTCTTTAGAGACGTGATTGGTTGCGAACTCGTCTACAGCCTCGGGCCATTTCAAAGCGACGATAACTGGATGGCCGATCACCTAAATGTGAACCCTCGCACCATCATGAAAGAGATTCGATTCTTCAGGTGCCAATTCGGTTCCAACTTCGAGATTTTCGAATACCAATCGGCAGACGCGGACGTTTCAAGAACCCAACCGCGCAACAGCGACATCGGTGGTCACCACCTCTGCTTCTACGTCGATGACATTGATGCGGCCATTGCCTACCTGAAGGAAAACAACATCCGAATTTTGGGCGAACCCACCAAGAGCTCTAAGGCCAGCCTGGGTCAAACCTGGGTTTACTTTCTGAGCCCCTGGGGTATGCAGTTCGAACTCTGCAGCTACCCAGCCGGCAAGGCCTACGAGAAAGACGCAAAGGTCAAATTGTGGCACCCAGCTCACCCAGCAGAGTAGCGCAAACTCTTCGCGAGGAGATCCTCGACGGAACCCTAGCTCCTGGCGAACGCCTGAGACAAGAAGACATCGCGCTGCGCTTTGGCGCAAGTAGGCAACCGGTCCGCGATGCGCTGCGCCTACTTGAAGGCGATGGACTAGTAACTATGGTCGCCAATGCCGGCGCTTGGGTTTCGAAACTTTCCGAGAGCGAGTGCTACGAGGCATATCAGGTGCGCGAGCGCCTCGAGCCGCTTCTGATTTCGCAAAGCATCCCTCACCTGAAGCCGGCCCAGATAGCGCGATTGACCGAGTTGGTTTCTGAAATCGAAAAGTCCAGCGACCTAGAGCAGTTTTTGAGGCTCGATCGGGAATTTCACTTGCTGTCATACGCCGGAGCCGAGGCTGGAATGCTTCGAGAATTTGTCGAGCGAATCTGGAATACGACTCAGCACTACAGACGGGCCTTTGCCAAATTGAATGGTTTTGCGACCTCAGAGGTGACCCACATGGAACACAAGCTGATCTTGGACGGAATCATTCGCAATGATTCGCCTCAGGTAGAGAAGGTGCTCGAGACGCACATCCGCCGGACTCGAATCACGCTGTCAGAGCACAAGGAAATATTCAACTGACCCGACGCATAAAAGAAAACCCCGCCACTTACAGGTAGCGGGGTTTCTCAACGAATAACTACTAGCGAGCAGTCGAACCCTCAACGAAGTCAGACTCGTTCTCTGACTTGCGAAGCCACGAGAACAGCTTGCGCAGTTCGCGGCCAACCTTCTCGATTGGGTGAGCCTCGCCCTTGGCACGGAACGCTTCAAACTCTGGGGCTCCGGCGTCCTGGTCAGCAATGAAGCGACGAGCGAAGGTGCCATCTTGGATGTCGGTTAGAACATCGCGCATGCGCTCCTTGACCTCTGGGCCAATGACGCGTGGGCCAGAGACGTAGTCGCCGTATTCGGCGGTGGTCGAGACCGACCAACGCTGCTTGGCAATGCCGCCCTCGTACATTAGGTCGACGATGAGCTTTAGCTCGTGAAGAACCTCAAAGTAGGCAACCTCAGGCTGGTAACCAGCTTCGGTTAGAGTCTCGAAGCCGTACATGATCAGCTGGCTTGCGCCACCGCAAAGAACGGCTTGCTCGCCGAACAGGTCGGTTTCGGTCTCTTCGGTGAAGGTGGTCTTGATGGTGCCGGCACGGGTTCCGCCGATTGCCTTCGAGTAGCTGAGCCCGAGCTCGAAAGCGTTGCCGCTGAAGTCCTGCTCGACTGCGATTAGGTTCGGAACACCCTTGCCCGCTACGTATTCGCGACGAACTAGGTGGCCTGGGCCCTTAGGTGCGACTAGGAACACGTCGACGTCCTTTGGCGGAGTGATGTAACCGTAGCGAACCGAGAAACCGTGACCGAAGACAAGTGCCTTGCCCGCGGTTAGGTTTGGCTCGATGTCGCTCGCGTAAACGTGACGCTGAACTGGGTCTGGGGTGAGAATGACGATTACGTCGGCCCAGGCAGAAGCCTCGGCTGGGGTTAGAACCTTCAGGCCCTGCTCCTCGGCAACCGAGCGGGACTTCGAGCTTGACTGAAGGCCTACAACGACGTCAACGCCGGAGTCCTTTAGGTTGAGCGCGTGCGCGTGACCCTGCGAGCCGTAGCCGATGACGGCCACCTTCTTGCCCTGAATCAGCGAAAGGTCTGCGTCCTTGTCGTAAAAAATTTCGGCCATGTTGTCTATTTCTCCTTGGTTACTTGGCTACCTTCTCGGTTATCGACTTAGAGCCACGGCCCATTGCCAACACACCCGACTGCACCATTTCTTTGATGCCGAAGGGTTCGAGAATTTTGATGAAAGCTGCGCACTTTGATGTGTCACCGGTGATTTCGATGATCAGTGCATCACTCACGACGTCGATGACGCGAGCCCTAAACAAGGTTACCGCCTCGAGCACCTGGCTACGGCTGGCGGCGTCGGTCTTCACCTTGATAAGCATGTGGTCGCGCTGAACCGAGTCTGGCTCGAGCTCGACAATCTTGATTACGTTGATCAGCTTGTTCAGCTGCTTGGTGACCTGTTCGAGCGGAAGACCGTCGACGCTGACCACTACGGTGATGCGGCTGAGCCCCTCGATCTCGCTGGCACCAACCGCAAGCGATTCGATGTTGAAGCCGCGGCGGGCAAAAAGACCGGCAACGCGGGTCAGTAGGCCCGGCTTGTCTTCGACTAGAAGCGAAAGAACGTGTTTCGACATTACTCTTCACCATCCCAAACTGGAGCTGCATCTTTTGCGTATTGAACCTGGTCGTTGGAGAGGCCGGCGGCAACCATCGGCCAAACCATTGCGTCTCGGCCGACGATGAAGTCGATGACTACCGGACGGTCGTTGGTTTCGATTGCGAGCTTGATCGCGGCATCGACATCTTCCTCTTTTTCGACGCGAATCGAGAGGCAACCGTAGGCCTCGCCGAGTTTCACGAAGTCCGGAACCATGACGGTGTCGGTTCCGGTGTTGAGGTCGGTGTGCGAGTAGCGCTTGTCGTAGAACAGGGTCTGCCACTGGCGAACCATGCCGAGCGAAGAGTTGTTGATGATCGCAACCTTGATCGGAATGTTGTTGATCGTGCAGGTGGCGAGCTCTTGGTTGGTCATCTGGAAGCAACCGTCGCCGTCAATCGCCCAAACCAAGCGCTCCGGTTGAGCAACCTTGGCACCCATGGCAGCTGGGACCGCGTAGCCCATGGTGCCAGCGCCTCCCGAGTTAAGCCAGGAGTTTGGTCGCTCGTAGTTGACGAACTGAGCCGACCACATCTGGTGCTGGCCAACGCCCGCTGCGTAGATGGCCTCGGGTCCGCTGAGTTCACCGATGCGCTTGATGACGTACTGGGGGTCAAGCTTGCCGTCTTCGTGAGGGGTGTAACCGAGCGGGTAGCGCTCGAGTAGACCGTTCAAGAACTTCCACCACTCTTCCATGTCGGGCTGCTTGCCCTTGAGGGTGGTGGTGAGCTCGGCGATAAGTTCGGTGATTACCTCTTTGGCATCGCCAACGATTGGCACATCGGCGTAACGGATCTTGCCGATTTCGGCAGGGTCGATGTCGACGTGGATAACCTTGGCCTCGGGCGCGAACGACTTGGCGATACCGGTCACGCGGTCGTCGAAGCGTGCACCGAGAGTGATCAAGAGGTCGCTTCGCTGCAAGCCCATTACCGCCGGAACGGTGCCGTGCATGCCAGGCATGCCGAGGTGCTGGGGGTGTGAGTCTGGGAACGCGCCGCGGGCCATCAGGGTCGTGGTGACCGGAGCACCAATCAGCTCGGCAAGTTTTAGAAGTTCTTTTGATGCTCCCGAGCGAATCACACCGCCACCGACATAAAGAATCGGCTTCTTGGCGTTCTTGATTAGCGCCGCTGCAGCCTGAATCTGCTTGCCGTGAGGCTTGGTTACAGGCTTATAGCCAGGTAGGTCGATCTTTGGTGGCCAAATGAACTCGGCCTTGTTCTGCTGGGCGTCCTTAGTGACGTCCACGAGAACTGGGCCGGGGCGGCCGGTGCTGGCAATCAAGTAGGCGGCGGCAAGCGCTGCTGGCACCTCTTCTGGCTTGGTAACCAAGAACGAGTGCTTGGTGATCGGCATGGTGATACCTACGATGTCGGCCTCTTGGAAGGCGTCGGTGCCGATTAGGTGAGAACCCACCTGGCCGGTGATCGCGATGATCGGGACAGAGTCCATGTAGGCGTCGGCAATTGCGGTTACGAGGTTGGTGGCACCCGGGCCTGAGGTGGCGATGCACACTCCGACCTTGCCAGATGCGCTCGCGTAACCCTCGGCGGCGTGGCCAGCACCCTGCTCGTGACGAACCAGGATGTGGCGAAGCTTCTTCGAGTCCATGAGCGGGTCATAGGTTGGCAGAATCGCTCCGCCGGGCAGGCCGAAGACATCGGTGACGCCCAAAAGCTCGAGCGACCGAACAATCGCTTCGGCTCCGGTAAGGACCTCTTTAGTCATTTTGTTTCTCTCGTTTAGTCAAAAATTAGCCGGTGTAGGCACCCTCGGCTGCCGAGTGCACAAGCTTTGCGTACTTGGCAAGGACACCGCGGGTGTAGCGAGGGGGCAGAGGCTGCCATGTCTCTTTGCGAGCAACCAACTCTTCAGGCTCAACTAGTAGTTCGAGCGAACGAGCTGCGATATCGACCCGAATAAGGTCTCCATCGCGCACCAGTGAAATAGGGCCACCATTGGTGGCTTCTGGTGCAATGTGGCCGATACACAGTCCGGTTGTGCCGCCTGAGAATCGTCCGTCAGTCAATAGTAGAACATCCTTGCCGAGGCCCGCACCTTTAATCGCGGCCGTAATGGCCAGCATCTCACGCATTCCCGGGCCACCCTTAGGACCTTCGTAACGAATGACGACGACATCGCCGGCCTTGATCTTGCCCTCGGTTAGGGCGTCCATGGCAGCTCGCTCGCGCTCGAAAACGCGTGCAGGCCCGGTGAAGGTTTCGAGGTCGAAGCCCGCGGTCTTAACCACGGCACCTTCTGGAGCCATCGAACCCTTGAGAATGGCGATTCCGCCGCTCTTGTGAATCGGGTTGTTCAGCGAGCGGATGATCTTGCCGTCAGGGTCTGGCGGGTTAATCGATGCCAAGTTTTCGGCAACGGTCTTGCCGGTCACGGTGAGTGCGTCGCCGTGAAGAAGTCCCGCGTCGAGCAGGGCCTTCATTACAACTGGGACGCCGCCAACGCGGTCGACGTCGGCCATTACGAACTGACCGAAAGGCTTTAGGTCGCCAAGGTGAGGCACTTTGTCGGCGATCTTGTTGAAGTCGTCGAGGGTTAGGTCAACCTCGGCCTCGCGAGCGATGGCAAGTAGGTGCAGCACCGCGTTCGTCGAACCACCAAAGGCCATGGTCACGGCGATGGCGTTCTCGAAGGCCTTCTTGGTGAGTATGTCACGCGCGGTGATGCCTAGCCTGAGCAGGTTGACCACGGCTTCACCCGAGCGGTGAGCCCAGTTGTCGCGGCGACGGTCTGCCGATGGTGGAGCAGCCGAGCCAGGAAGGCTCATGCCTAGAGCTTCGGCAGCCGAAGCCATGGTGTTTGCGGTGTACATTCCTCCGCAAGCGCCTTCGCCAGGGCAGATGGCCTTCTCGATTCGAGTGAGGTCTTCTTCGCTCATCTTGCCGGCCTTGCAGGCGCCGATCGCCTCGAAGGCGTCGATGATGGTGACTTGTTTCTCGGTGCCGTCCTCTAGACGAACCCAACCGGGAGCGATGCTGCCGGCGTAAAGGAACACCGAGGCGAGGTCGAGGCGGGCAGCTGCCATGAGCATGCCGGGCAGCGACTTGTCGCAACCGGCCAAAAGCACCGAGCCGTCAAGGCGTTCGGCCTGCATGACGGTTTCGACCGAGTCTGCGATTACCTCGCGCGAAACCAGCGAGAAGTGCATGCCTTCGTGGCCCATTGAGATGCCGTCTGAGACCGAAATGGTGCCAAATTCGAGGGGGAACCCGCCGGCTGCGTGCACACCCTGTTTTGCCGCGTCGGCTAGACGATCGAGCGAAAGGTTGCAGGGCGTGACTTCGTTCCAAGAGGATGCGACACCAATCTGGGGCTTAACCCAGTCTTCGTCGCCCATGCCGACAGCGCGAAGCATGCCTCGCGAGGCGGCCTTTTCGATGCCGTCGGTTACGTCCCGGCTTCTTGGTTTGATATCTACAGACATAATCTCAAGTTTAGTATTGGCACATGACCCTTAGTAGGCAGTATCGCGACGGGGCCCTAGTTTCTGAAGGGTTCCCGCTCGACCAGCTAGAAGAGAAAATTGCCGAAGGCAAGAGCTTTGTCTGGTACGACCTGCAGGATCCGACCGCTGATGAAATCAAGCTGGTGCAGGACGAGCTCGACCTCCACATCCTTGCGATTCAGGATTCGCTACGAGGTCGCCAGCGAGCCAAACTCGAGCACTACGACACTCACCTCTTCGTAAACCTTTACCAAGCCAGTTTTGATCACACCACGCTCAGTCTCGAGCTGGCCGAGGTGGCTATCTTCGTAACCAAGCACGCGGTGATTACGGTTCGTCACGGCAATGAGTTCGACATGGGCGAAGTCCAAAAGCGCTGGGACGAGTCTGTCGAACTTTCGCACTTCGGAGCAGCGTTCTTGCTCTGGGGAATCTTGGACGTAGTCATCGACGGCTATTTTGATGTGATTCAGGTGCTCGACGACGAGCTGGAAGAGCTCGAAGACATTCTCTTCGACGCCAAGGTTCAAGACGCTTCGATTCAAAAGCGCTCCTACTCGTTGCGCAAAGCCCTGGTAATTTTGCGCAGAGCTGCCGTGCCGATGCGCGAAGTGATCAACCCGCTGCTGAAACACAACGGCGACATCCTGCACAACGACATGATGCCCTACTACCAGGACCTCTACGACCACACCATGAGGGTCGCCGACTGGACAGACAGCCTGCGAGACCTGGTCACGACCCTGCTCGAAACCAACCTCACTCTTCAGGGCAACCGCATGAACCTAGTCATGAAGAAGGTGACCAGCTGGGCCGCGATCATCGCCGTACCGACCGCGATCACCGGCTTCTATGGCCAAAACGTGCCATACCCAGGTTTCGCTCAAGAGTGGGGTTTCTGGTTCTCGAGCGCGGCAATCATCCTAATCTCAGGGGCCCTGTATCTCTCTTTCAAGAAGCGCGACTGGCTGTAGCCTTAAATCGTGAATTCCCAAGACACCACTAAGCGCCCGACGGGCTTGGCTCTCTACACCCGCGCCGCCGAAAAGTCTTCAAGTGTGATCATTCGCGAGTATTCGACCTCCTTCGGGCTTGCCGCGAGACTTCTTGAGCCAAAGGTTCGCCAACACGTCGAAAACATCTACGCGCTAGTTCGCGTCGCCGACGAGATCGTTGATGGTTCGGCGGCAGAGGCAAAGCTAGCCGGCGGCAGAGTCGACCCGGTTCACGCCCTGGACGACCTCGAAAAAGAGGTTTATCGAGCGCTACGAGATCAGTTCTCGGCAAACCTAGTCGTTCACGCCTTCGCTCACACCGCAAACACGGTCGGCTTCGACCGCAGATTGATCACACCGTTCTTCGAATCGATGCGGATGGATCTCTGGAAGACCGTTCACAGCAAGTCGTCGTTCGAAAAATACGTTTACGGTTCGGCCGAGGTTGTCGGGCTGATGTGCCTGCAGGCATTCACGTTCGGGCACGAATACTCGAACGCCGAACGTGAGAATCTCGTGGCCGGCGGCCGCGCTCTTGGCGCTGCCTTTCAAAAGGTCAACTTTCTGCGCGACCTAGCCGCCGACTCCGACGCGCTCGGACGTTCATACTTTCCCGGCCTCAAGGTCGCCGAACTCACCGACGCCAAGCGCGACGAACTGGTAGCCGACATCCGCGCCGATTTGGCGATGTCCTCGATCTCGCTTCGCATGCTGCCTAAGGGTTCACGCAAGGCCGTTGCCGCCGCTCACCTGCTGTTTGAAGCACTCAACGACTCGATCGCCAAGACACCGGCCCGCTACCTCAAACTCACGAGAATCAGCGTGCCAACCTTTGGCAAACTACTAATCATCATCAAAGTACTGTTAGGCGGGCTCCCGAAATGACCAAAAAAGCTGTAGTTATCGGCGGCGGTATCGCTGGCCTCGCCACCGCGGGAATCCTCGCCAAGGCCGGCATGAGTGTGACCGTTCTTGAGGCCCGCGAGCGCACCGGCGGCCGCGCATACACCTGGGAGAAAGACGGCTTCAAGTTCGATATGGGGCCGTCCTGGTACCTGATGCCAGACGCCTTCGACCAATTCTTCAAGCTGATGGGAACCACCGCGGCCAAGGAACTCGACCTCCACCGCCTCGACCCGATGTATTCAACGATCAACGAAGGAATAGCCGAGCACCTGGTCATCAAGGCCGACCTCGCATCGAACAAGGCACTGTTCGAGTCGATCGAGAAGGGCGCCGGCGAGCGCTTGCAGGACTACGTCGACTCGGCCGAGGACGCATACAACCTGAGCATTCAACACTTCTTGTACACCAACTTCGAGAACACCAAATCCTTCACCCACCCAGAGGTCATGAAACGGGCCGGACGCTTTATCAAGCACCTACTGACCCCACTCGATACCTTCGCGGGCAAGCACGTGAAAGACGAGAGACTTCGCAAGATACTGAACTTTCCTGCGGTGTTCTTAGGCGCCAGCCCATACCGCACCCCGAGCATGTACCACCTGATGACCCACGTCGACATGAACGTCGGTGTCTTCTACCCGATGGGTGGTTTCTCGACCATCATCCAAGCGGTAGAGCGTGTAGCCAAGGCTGCCGGTGCAACCGTGCACACCAACTCGCGAGTCACCAAGATCGTCACCGAGAACGGTGCAGTCAAGGGCGTCAACGTCGGCGACATCTTCTTCGAGGCCGACATCGTGGTTGGTAACGCCGACTTGCACCACGTTGAAACACGGCTTCTCAACCCGGGCGAGCAGACCTTGCCACAGAAGTGGTGGGACAAACGCGAGCCAGGGCCATCGGCCATGCTCCTGTTCCTGGGCGTCAAAGGTGAAATTCCCGAGCTCGATCACCACACACTTCTTTACTCGGACGACTGGAACAAAAACTTTGACGAGGTCTTCCACAAGGCCGACGGCAAGCGAAGCGTGCCAAACCCGGCATCGCTATACATTTGCGCGCCGAGCAAGAACGACCCGAGCGTTGCCCCGGCCGGTTACGAGAACCTCTTCGTGCTCGTACCAATTGCAGCCGACCCGACGCTTGGCGGCAGAGGCGACGAAGCCTTCGAGAAGGCAGCCGATCGAATCATCGACCAGATCGCAGATTGGGCCAAGATTCCCAACTTCCGCGAGCGCATCGTGGTTCGCGGCAGCATGGGGCCGCGGGACTTTGTCGACGAACTGAACGCCTGGCAGGGCACCGCTCTCGGTATGGCTCACACCCTCAAGCAGAGTGCCTTCTTCAGACCCTCCAACTACTCAAAGAAGGTCAAGGGTCTCTACTACGCCGGGCACCACAGCGTGCCAGGAATCGGCCTGCCGATGTGCCTCATCGGTGCCGAGTTGGTTTACAAGCGACTCATCGGCGACACCTCCGCAGGACCGATTCAAAACGAAGTCAAGAAGTTGGCAGACGAGGATTGGGTGGGTCTGAAGTGACCTTCGCCTACCTAGTCGCGCTAATCGGCTCGCTGGTCGGGCTGGGCTTGATTGATTTCAAGTTCAAGCTGGCATTTTTTGGCCAAGCCAAGAGAGCTGCGATCACCATCGCGATTCCTTTCCTGTTTTTTGTGATCTGGGATCTCGCGGGAATTGCCGCCGGCATCTTCTTCAGGGGCGATTCGAGCCACATGCTCGGAATCAACCTGTTTCACCAGTTCCCGATCGAAGAAATCTTCTTCTTGGGTGTGCTTTGCTACACCACCCTGATTCTGACCACGAGTCTGGCGAGAAGGCCATGACCTACGCAGGGCTAAACCTGATATTCCTCGCGGCCGCAGCCATCGCAGCGCTCTCAACACTGCGCGGTCGCCAGTGGCTCACGGTAGCCAAGGTTCTCGCGCCGACGCTCGTGCTCACCGCAATCTTCGACAACGCGATTATCGCGACCGGAATCGTCGCCTACGACCCAAGCATCATCTCGGGCATCAAAATTGGGGTAGCACCAATAGAAGATTTCGGTTACACGGTCGCGGCAGCACTCTTGGTGCCAACCATCTGGTTTTTCCTGGAAAAGAGGAACAAGTGAACGCAATCAAAAAGCTGTTCTGGGTTTCTCGGCCAATCTCGTGGATCAACACCGCGTTCCCTTTTGCCGCTGCCTATTACCTTGCGACCCGTGAGATAAACCTCACGCTAATCATCGGCACGCTCTTCTTCCTGATTCCTTACAACCTTCTTATGTATGGCATCAACGACGTCTTCGACTACGAGAGCGATCTTCGCAACCCGCGCAAGGGTGGAATCGAAGGTGCAGTTAGCGAAAAGAAATGGCATCCGCTGATTCTTTGGGCATCCACGCTCTCGTGCCTGCCCTTCGTGATCTACCTGGTCGCGGTCGGCGACGGCCTCGCAAACTTCTTTCTGGCCCTGTTCATCTTCACCGTGGTTGCCTACAGCGCCAAAGGCCTGCGCTTCAAAGAGAAACCTTTCCTCGACTCACTAACCTCGGCGAGCCACTTCGTCGGCCCGATGATTTACGCGCTGGCATTGACCAAGACCAGCCTGATGGGCAACCTGATTGCCATCGCAGCCTTCACGCTCTGGGGTATGGCCTCGCACGCGTTCGGTGCCGTGCAGGACGTAATCGCCGACCGCGAAGGCGGAATCTCTTCGATCGCCACCTACATCGGCGCCCGCACCACCACGCGGCTCGCATTTAGTTCATACGCCCTTGCCGGCGTCCTAGTTTTGTTTCTGCCGTTCCCCGGCAACCTCGCGATTCTCGCAGCGGTGCCCTACCTCGTTATCGTCGGCCCGTTCTGGAACATCTCCGACGAAACCTGCGAAATCGCAAACCGTGGTTGGAAGCACTTCATCAAGCTCAACTACCTTGCCGGCTTTGTGGTGACGATGCTGCTTATCTGGATCGCCATTCGATCAAGTTAGCCTTCGAAAAGCCTCGGTCGCATAACCCGCAAGCGAGCTGCCTAGTTGGCTTTCGGTATCGATAGTGTTCGTGACCTCGTGGGCAGATGCCAAGCCAAGGCGCAAACTCCGAGGCAATCTCTTTGCCCGTGAACTTCTCGGCTCGGTAGCCGATTGACTTTGCTGTGGCCAGCCACTGCTTACCGTGCCCGGCATCCTTGCCACTCAAAGCGTGGGCAACCTCATGCAAAACAACCTGCAGAGTTTCATCGATCGTGTGCACCTGCGCGTGATAGGTCGAGATCGAAATCGTCTTGTCGCGATAGTTGCAAAGACCCGCGCGACGTTTTGCGTTGTCCCATTTGAAACTCCACACCTGCAGATCCAAGTGCTCGGCCATCTTTCGCTCGGCAAGAGCCAGCACCCGATCGAACTTGTCGATGCTCATTCGTAGGTAACGATGCTTGCCTTCCGAGAATTGTCGACCGGCAACGAAGCCAACCTTTTCGTAGGCACCAATCGCTCGATGGTTGTCGGCCAAAACCTCAAGTGTGATCTTCGAGAGCCCAAGCGTCTCAAGCCCGCACTCGACCGCGAGCGCAATCGCCTCTGAACCGAAGCCTCGCCCGAACACCGCAGAGCCAGCCAGAGCCACCCGAAGATTCATCGAAGCCTTATCGGGCTTGAACTCGTTCAACACCACCTCGCCGACATACTCCCCAGCATGCAGAATCGCCCAATCGAGCCTGCCTACAGAACCTGGACGCGTGGCCAACCAGTCACGAATCTGCGATTCCGTGAAAGTCTTTTTGGTTGCCGTCAAACGCCTGGTTTCAGGGTCGTTGACCGCCGCGAAATAGTCTTCGAAAAACCTTGAATCGAGCTGGACCAGAGTCAGCAAAGCGCCCTCTAAACGAGGGGCAACCGCAGGAAAACTTAGATCGCTCATTTCGCCTCAACACTAACGCCCAAAAACGCCGCAAAATTGTTGCAAAGACACGCCCTTAACGGCAAGTTCTCAGGAATCGTTTCACTAGAGTTCAACCATGGCTAATAACAAATCAAACCCTGCCTCAGCAGGTGCAATCGAAACCAACGACGTCGCCCAGATTCCAGCGGGCGAACGTCACGGCAAACCGTGGCATCTCTTCACTGTTTGGTCGTCCCCGAACCTCGAGTTCGCAACCGTATTCGTCGGAGCCCTAGCAATAGGCTTCGGACTAAACATTTGGCAGGGTCTTCTCGCCATTGTCGTAGGTAACGCCCTCGCCGGCCTAACCCACGGCATCTTGAGCACCTGGGGTCCAGAAGCGGGTCTTCCGCAGATGGTGCTCGGCCGCAACGCCTTCGGCAAGTTTGGAAACCTGATTCCTTCAGGCCTTTCGACTCTTGTCGCCGGTATCGGCTGGTTCGCAGTGAACACCGTCTCGGGCACCTTTGCCCTCGACGCTCTCACTGGCATGGGCAAGCTCCCGGCACTTCTAATCGTGATCCTGCTTCAGGTCGGCATCGCATTCGTTGGCCACAACCTAATCCAGAAGTGGGAGCGCTACGCTTCTTACTTCTTGGCTGCAGTTTGGCTCGTAGTTATCGTTATGGTCCTAGGCCACGACGGCATCTTCAACGTGGCTGAGGCGACGCCTGGAGCAGGCTTCCCATGGGCTGGCTTCACGCTGACCGCTGGTGCTGCCTACGGTTACACCGCTGGTTGGACCGCCTTCGCGTCGGACTACACCCGTTACCTTCCTGCCAACACTGACAAGACGCGTCTTGGTCTTGCAGCTGGTCTAGGTAACTTCTTGTCGACCACGCTAATCATGAGCATTGGTGCACTTGCATTCAACGTTCTAGGTGCTGGTTCGGTATTCGGTGCCAACCCAACCGCAGACTTCACCAAGACCCTTGGTGGCTTCGGCGCTCTAACCCTGCTTGCAATCGTCATCGGTTCGATCTCGGCTAACATCCTGAATGTTTACTCAGGTGCCATGTCGTTCTTGGCGATGGGCTTCAAGCTCGGTTTCAAGTCGCGCCGCGCAATCATGGTGGCGCTCGCCGGACTCGTCGGTGGTGTGATCTCTTACATCGGTGTCTTGAACAACGACGTTGCCCACCAGCTCGACGGGTTCCTACTCGTTGTTTCGTACTGGGTAGCACCTTGGATCGCAGTTGTTCTAACCGAGCGCATCTTGTCTAAGGGCAAGAACGCCGGTGCTCGTGCACTTGCTCCGAAGAACTCCTGGGCTGGTGCGGCTGCATTCGTAATCGCAACCGCGTTCTCGATCTGGGGCTTCTGCAGCCAGGTCATGTACACCGGACCTCTAGCGATCGCTATTCACAGCGTCACGCTTGATGACGGCCGAATCGTTGACGTACCAGACATCACCGCACTAGTCGGTTTCGTCTTGGCAGCGGTTCTGTTCGCAGTGTTCCGCGGTGCAGACAAGAACAGCAAGTAACAAGAAACCCTAACGAGAGGCCTCGGCAATGGATTTCAAGGTTGGTCAGATCTTCGCTACTGATGAAGAGAAGCTCAGCGTTGCCATTGCCGAGGCTCACCTCGGTCTCGCGGAGGGTGGCATCCCCATTGGGGCTGCGCTCTTCGACGAGAACGGCGCACTGCTAGGAAGTGGCCACAACCTCCGTGTGCAAGAAGGCGATGCCTCGATGCACGGCGAGACCAGCGCGTTTCGTAACGCCGGCCGCCAGCGCAGCTACCGCAAGGTAACGCTCGCCACCTCTCTTTCACCATGCTGGTACTGCTCGGGCTTGATCCGCCAGTTCGGCATTGGTCGCGTCCTGGTTGGGGACGACAAAAACTTCATGGGCGGCCAAGACTGGGTCGCCGAACACGGCTGTGAACTCAAGGTGATGAACGACCCGGGGCTAATAAAGCTCATGGGCGACTTCATTGAAAACAACGATGCGCTCTGGAACGAAGATATCGGCGAGGAGTAGCCCGCTAATATTGAGTGCATGACTCAACGCAATCAGCCATGGGGTTACCAGAACGCTGGAACCGGCAAAGCACCCGACTGGGAGCTACACCCAGAAACCACTGCAGTTCGCGGCGGTTTGATGCGCTCGGGTTTTGGCGAGACCGGTGAGGCTCTCTACCTTTCGAGCGGTTTCACCTACGACAGTGCCGAGCAGGCCGCCAGCGCTTTTCGCGACGAGACCGAACACTTTCTTTACTCGCGCTTCGACAACCCCACCGTAGCCATGTTTGAGCAGCGTTTAGCTGCGATCGAAGGAGCCGAGGCCTGCAAGGCAACCGCCTCCGGCATGGCCGCTATGTTTGCCTCGGTTGCCAGTGTCGTGAAGTCGGGCGACCGAATCGTGGCCTCGCTCGCTATGTTCTCTTCCTGCTTCGTGGTGCTCACCGAGATCTTGCCAAAGTGGGGTGTCGAAACGATACTCGTTGAAGGCACCAACGAGGCCGACTGGGCCGCTGCCCTTAGCCAACCGACCGCGGCTGTCTTCATCGAAAGCCCGAGCAACCCTTTGATGGAGATTGTCGACATCAAGATGGTTTCAACTCTCGCCCACAAGGTTGGCGCGATCGTGATCGTTGACAATGTAATGGCCTCACCGGTTCTGCAGAGTCCGCTCGCCCTCGGCGCCGACGTGGTTATGTATTCGGCCACCAAGCACATCGACGGCCAAGGGCGCGTCCTCGGCGGTGCCGTGCTAGGCAGCTCCGACTACATCAACAACACGCTAAAGCCCTTCATTCGCCACACCGGCCCATCGATGAGCGCTTTCAACGCCTGGGTTCTGCTAAAGAGCCTCGAGACGCTGACAATGCGCGTTGAGAAGATGAACGCGAGCGCTCAGGCGATTGCCGAACGCCTCGAGAGTCACCCCGCAATCAAGACCGTCTGCTACCCGTTCCTTAAGAGCCACGCTCAGCACGAGCTGGCCAAGAAGCAGATGCGCGGTGGCGGCACCACCCTCGCGATTGAGTTTGCTCTGCCGCAGAAGCAGGTTTTCGCGGTCATGGACGCCCTGCGGGTCATCGACATTTCGAACAACCTAGGTGACTCGAAGTCGCTTATGACTCACCCGTCGTCGACCACTCACCGACGCCTAGACGCCGAGACCCAGGCCAAGATGGGAATCACCGCTTCGACGGTGCGACTTTCGGTCGGGCTAGAAAACGTTGACGACCTATTGAGAGATCTAGAGAGCGCGCTGAATTCGCTCTAGTGCCTCGGTGATGATCTCTTTTGAGGTGCCGAAGTTGAACCGAGCAAAGTGCTGATAAGCATCGCCACCCATTTCTGGGCCGGGCACAAAGGCAACCCTTGCCTTGGCAAAAATCTCTTCATTGGTAAGCCCCAGCTCCGAGATGTCTAGCCAGCCCAGATAGCCGGCCTCCGGAATGTGGTATTTCACACTCGGCAGCAAGCGCTCAAGCTCGGCAGCCAGGTGCCTGCGGTTTTCGTTCAGGGTCACCAGCGTCGCGTCTAGCCACGGCGTGCCATTCTCGAATGCTTCGGCCATCGCAAAAGCTCCGACGATGCTGGTTCGCCAGTGCATTCCCTCTGGCAATACCTTTAGCATTTCGTCGATCGAAGGCGATTGCGCCAAGATGAACGCGGCCTTTAGCCCAGCGAGGTTCCAAGACTTCGAAGAGGACGTGATGCAAACACCGGTGGCGGCGGCATCCTCGCCACAAGCTAGGTAAGGAACGAACTCGCCATAGGTGAGCGGGGCGTGAATCTCGTCGCTGAGCACGATCGCGTCATATTTGCGCGCCAACGCGGCAAGCCTCGTCAACTCTTCGCGACTGAAGGCGCGGCCGACCGGGTTGTGAGGGTTGCAGAGCAAGAAGATCCGGTTGCCCGCGGCAAAGGCCTTTTCGAGACCGTCGAAGTCGAACAGGTATTCGTGATTGCCGGTGATTAGCGGAACATCAAGAGGCTCAATCTCGAGCTCCTCGAGCCAGTGGTAGAAGCCGCTGTAAACCGGGGTGTTGATGATCACTTTCTCACCCGGCTTCAGGTGGGTGCGCAAAAACTCGACCACGGCAACGCCAACATCGGTCGCTAGGTGAAGGTAACTCGGCTCGATTTGCCAGCCCCAGCGGGCCTTGGCAAACTTCTCGAACGAGGCGGCAACCTCTGGCACCGGGCCCAGGTATCCGAGGTCGTTCTCGGTGGTCATCTTGATTATTCGAGCGGCGATCGGCTCGGCGATCTGAAAGTCCATTTCGGCCACGTGCATCGGTATGACGTCCTCGGGGAACCTGCGCCACTTCGAAGAGTGGCGACCGCGCAATACCGAAAGCTCTGGGGCAACAACCTTGTTGTCAGACATCTTTTACTCCGTAACTCGACCCAACAAAAGCACTCTATCGGTTGGTTTAGCATCTGAAATCTTGTAACCGCCATCAAGCGATTCGAGTGCCCTGGCAAAACGCACTTCGTCGTCGCTGTAAAGCGTCATAAGCGGGTCACCAGCCTTGACAGCCTCGCCCTGAACCGCGTGAAGTTCAATTCCAGCGCCAAGTTGAACAACATCGTCCTTGGTGGCCCTGCCGGCTCCCAGACGCCACGAGGCAACACCAACAGCCAGAGCATCCAACTGCTCCAAAACCCCGTCAGAAGGCGCCAAAACGACGTGTGAGTGCTTTGCCTTCGGCATTGGAGCCTTAGGGTCGCCGCCCTGAGCCCGAATCATCTCGTTCCACTTGTCCATCGCGCGTCCGTCTTTCAGAGCAGCGCGAACATCGCCTTCGACACCGGCCAAACGAAGCATCTCCTCAGCAAGCATGACGGTCAGGTCAACAACGTCGGTCGGCCCACCACCGGCCAAAACCTCGACCGACTCTTCGACCTCCAGAGCATTACCGATCTTCCGGCCCAAAGGCGTCGACATGTCGGTCAGCAGAGCCGAAACCTTGAGCCCGGCATCCTGCCCGAGCTTCACCATGACCTGAGCCAACTCGGTTGCGCGATCCAGAGTCTTCATGAACGCGCCCGAACCAACCTTGACGTCGAGCACCAAAGCGGAGGTTCCCTCGGCAATCTTTTTTGACATGATCGAGGACGCAATCAGCGGAATCGCCTCGACGGTTCCGGTCACATCCCTGAGTGCATAAAGTTTTTTGTCGGCAGGAGCCAAACCTGTACCAGCCGCGCAAATGACCGCGCCAACCTCTTGAAGTTGCTTAAACATTTCGTCGTTAGACAAGGCAGCCCGCCAACCTGGCACGGCCTCCAACTTGTCCAAGGTTCCGCCGGTGTGACCAAGGCCACGACCCGAAAGTTGTGGCACTGCTACCCCGAACACCGCAACCAAAGGAGCCAGGGGCAAGGTGATCTTGTCGCCAACACCACCGGTCGAGTGCTTATCGGCTGTTGGCCTGCCAAGACTCGAGTAATCCAAACGCTCGCCCGAGGCGATCATCGCCATTGTCAGGTCTTTGATCTCGCGACGACTCATGCCATTCAACAAAATCGCCATGGTCATGGCCGACATCTGGTAATCGGCGACTAGCCCGTTTGTGTAATTCTCAACCAACCAGTTGATGCCTTCGGTCGATAGCTCCCCGCGCTCGCGCTTTTCGACAATCAGTTGAACCGCGTCAAAAGTCATTTATTGAAGGCCTCAAGATCCCGAGGGCCAAAGGCGTCTGGCAAAACTTCTTCGATTGTCTTGAAACCAGAAAGTGTTTCCAACACCATTCCGGGAGCAGAGTGCTCAAACAAAAGCTGGCGGCAACGGCCGCATGGCATCAAAAGGTTTCCGTTGCCATCGCAACAGGTAAATGCAACAAGTCTTCCGCCACCGGTCATGGTCAGGTTCGAAACCAAGCCACACTCGGCGCAAAGCCCGAGCCCGTAAGACGCATTTTCAACGTTGCAGCCCGAAACCACTCGACCGTCTTCGGTGAGAGCAGCTGCTCCCACCGGAAACTTCGAGTACGGCGCGTAGGCATGCGCCATAGCCTTCTTCGCGACCTCGCGAAGGGCGTCCCAGTCAATGCTGGTCATAGTTTTTCTTTCTAGAAGGAAGTGGTTAGTTCTTCTTCTCGTTGTTCTGCTTGCACTGGCAGTCTCCGCCGCAGCATCCGTCTGACATCTAAATCACCTCCGTCTTTCATTCTCATTATGCGTCTTGCGCACTACGAATAACCCCTAAGCAGTGAGGTTATTCCGAATTCGCCTGAGAGTCTCCTCCTGATAAGCAGGAATCATCTCGCGATGCTCAGGATTCGAGGTCTCGTAAAGGTAGTTCAACAACAAGATCCTCCGCTGCAACAACAGAAGCTTCATCTGCTGCTCGGTGTATTCAGGCAAAGCAGAAACAGACTTGTAACCGGCCAGAAGCGCTTGATCTTGCTCAGGTGTATCGAGGTAATACAGGGACGTCGCCAAATCCTGCACAGGCAGCCCAATACCCGCATCATCGAAGTCAAAGACAGACAACTCACCCTCGTGCCACATCACGTTCCACGGATGCAGATCAGCGTGAATGGGCCGGCGAACGCCCGTTTCTTGTAATTCGGCAACAACCTCATCGACCCTCACAATGGCCGCAGCAACAAGCGCCTTCTCCTCCGAACTCAACTCACTCGTATCCCCCGTGAGCAAATCCTCACTACCCCAAAAGAACTCCGTGTAGTCAGAAAGTTCAGCACTTAAAGGCAACTCCAAACCCAAGGTTTCAGCATGCAACTTCGCCATAGCAGCGCCTAAAGCAAACAACTGCTCGACATTTGGCTCATCGCCAGGCTCCTCGCCCTCAAGCCACGTGTAGAGAACAGCATTCAGGTTTCGACCTGTTGCCTCATGCCAACCAAGCGTCACAAACTTCCCCAAACGATTTGCGACCGGCTTTGGGGTGGCCACCGAACGAATCGACTGAACCAAGAAGATCTCGGCATTGAGGTTTTCGATAGACCGCTGAGAGTTGACGTTGATTCTCAAAGCGAAAGTTTCACCCGAACCAGCACTCACCTTGAAGGTTGAGTTGTATTCATGGTTGATCGACTCGGCCACCGGGGCGACAAGGGCATATTGCTCGAGAACCTCTGCAACGCACGCACGCAGGCTTTCAACTTGCTCGTCGGCAGTCATGCCGGCAAAATCTGCAGCGTTCGTCATCCTACTAATCTGCCACAAAAAAGAAATCCCAGCCCCTCGTGAGAAGGAGACTGGGACTTCGTGCACCCCCTCGGACTTGAACCGAGAACCCACTGATTAAGAGTCAGTTGCTCTGCCGATTGAGCTAGAGGTGCGTGTTGTGAAGACAACAATTGTCAATAATAGCCGATAAATGCGGGCGCTGCTAGTTGGTGTTATTTGTGCGGTTTACTGCTTGACGTAGGGCTTGCCGCTGGCGGCTGGGCCGGTTACCTTGCCAACCAGACCGGCGACGGCGACGACTGTGAGGACGTAGGGCAGCATGAGTAGGAACTCGCTCGGGAGTGGAGATCCGATGATGGCTAGGCCAAATTGCAGGTTCTCGGCAAAGCCGAAGAGCAGGGCTGCGCAGGCGGCTAGGAGCGGGTTCCATCGGCCGAAGATCAGTGCTGCGAGCGCGATATAGCCAGCGCCATGGGTCATGTTTTGGCCAAAGGCTCCAACTTCACCGATAGTGAAGAACGAGCCTCCCAAACCGGCGAGCGCTCCACCGATCAGCACGGAGGTGTAGCGGGTGCGGAAGACGTCGATGCCAACGGTGTCGGCGGCCTTAGGGTATTCGCCAACCGCGCGGACCCTGAGGCCCCACTTGGTCTTGAACAGAGCGATGTAGACAACTGCTAGGGCTAGGTACATGAGATAGACGATGGCTGTCTGGTTGAAGAAAACTGGACCGATAATTGGGATTCCGCTGAGGCCCGGAATCGGTAAGTCCTTGAGGCGTTCGGGTTGGTTGAACACGAAAGGGTTGCCTTGCATGAGGGTTCCGTAGAGGAAGTTGGTGAGCCCGGCGACTAGGACGTTAACTACGACACCGACGATAATTTGGTCCACGCGATATTTGATGCTGAACACCGCGAGGAGCCACGCAACCAGAGAGCCGGCGACAAGGGCGCTCAGAAGGCCCAGCCAGATGCTGTGGGTGAGAGTTGCAACCATAGCCGACGTGAATGCGCCGAAGAGAAGCTGGCCTTCAATAGCGATGTTGACGATTCCAACTCGTTCAGAAAGAACGCCAGACATCGAGCCGAAGATTAGCGGGACCGACAGGGCTAGTGCGCCTTGAAGCAGGGAAGTCAGGGTCATGGTGTTGCCGTGGTAGAGGTAAACCAAGGCGCCCCAGGCAAAGAATACGAAGTTGAGACCGCTGATTACGCCCGAGACCTTGCGTTTGAGGATCCACCGCATCGTTAGAGCCATTGCGCTCATCGCTATCGAGAGCCAGGCGCAGGCCCAGAGCGTGCCGAAGACCGGCAAATCGATGAGGCCTAACTTGAAGGCGTCGTGATCGGTTGAAATCTTTACCGACACATTGTCGTGGGGAGAGATCAAGGCTAGAAGAAGCGAGAAAAGGGTCACTACGAAAACGGTGATTGCTGTGCGATTACTAAGCTTCACTTGGAGCCCCCGCTTTTATTCGGAAAATTGACCGCACAAGTGGCGGAGCGGCTATGAAGAGAACGATCATCGACTGCACGACGAGGACGATGTCTACCGGGACACCCTGAGCCGCCTGCATGGTTGCAGCGCCCGCGCGAAGGGCTCCGAACAGGATTCCGGCCCCAAGCACACCCCAAGGGTTTGAGCGGCCCAGAAGGGCGACAGTGATCGCGTCGATACCGAAGCTCGCTGCGACACCGGCGGTCAAGTTTGCCTCGGTACCGAGAATCTGGGTGGTG
>CAFBNO010000007.1_pt1 | contig 29967 bp, 28 predicted proteins | sample 7269281 | NCBI WGS metagenome assembly CAFBNO01 (sample SAMEA6814098, study PRJEB35770) | freshwater metagenome | biome: Freshwater; feature: Freshwater reservoir; material: water | place: Czech Republic | collected 2017-05-23 | depth 30m m | reverse complement strand
TACATGGCAGCGAGAAGCCTAAGAATCACCAGTGCTGGTGTCGCCTGGTTGAGTTACATAACTGTTCACATATTTTTGGCTGCCATCATTGTCGCAGTAAGTAAACAACTTTTTGGCGACTTACAAGGCTTCACAGATACCTCAGCCTTTCTTGTTTTGTTTATCTGGATTTTGCAGACCGGCTACATGACCAGCTTCGTAGCTGGCGCTCTGGCTACTCGTAACGAGATGCGCAAACAACTCCAGAAGTTGACCGAAAAACTTGGTATCGATACTCAGGTAATGAAGGCAAGGGCTCAACTCACCAAGCGTGAAATAGCGAACTATCTGCACAGCGATGTGCAGAATAAATTGTTGTCGATCGCCATCCGGGTCGAGTCGGGGAAAGCAAACTTAGACATGGTTTCAGAGGAACTAACTGCGATTCAGCGGCTACTCAACACTGGAACCCCGCTGGAGCCTCTCGACAGAAGACCAATTAGGGCTCAGCTCAATAGCCTCATTGCTCGATGGAATGGTTTTATCCAAATAGACCTTGAATGCGATGAGTCCGTTAGCGATCAAAATAATGTCAAACAGATAATTCTCGTAGTGACCGAAGGTTTATCCAATGCAGTGCGACACGGACTAGCTTCTAAGGTAGCGATTTCGGTTAAGAATTTAGGCGAAGGCGTATTGGTTGAATTACGCGACAATGGAATAGGCCCCAGGTCAGGCACTCCTGGACTGGGAACGCGATTCTTCGACAGTGTCTCAGGTTCAAATTGGTCTATTACCCAAGTTGAAGATGGTGGATCAAAACTCGTGGTGAGGTTGTAAATGGCACAACCTTATAAGGCGAACTCTACCTGAGCTTAAAAACTCGGCCTCTCAGCGCCCTCGGCAGGAATCGAACCTGCGACCAAGAGATTAGAAGGCTCTTGCTCTATCCACTGAGCTACGAGGGCAATGCGTCAAGTTTAACCCAGCAGGTGGGCGAAGTTGTTAGTGAATGCGGTTACGAAGGCTTCTGGTTGTTCCTCTTGAGGTAGATGACCTGCTTCTTTGATGACGACTAGTTTGCTGCCTCTAATCATCAGGCTGATCTTGGGTGCATCACTGGCGGGCACAACGGTGTCGGCCTGGCCGGTGATCACGAGCGTTGGGGTCTTGATCTGGTTGAGATTGTTGACCAGATCGTTCTTCTTTGACGAGATCGCGAAGTTCCAGAACGCTCGCTCCCAGCCTTTGACCTTAAGCGGCCGGTGATACCCGTCATAGACAGCTTGGGTGACTTTACTCTGGTCGAAGAAGCTTTTGCGCAGCAAGTCGTCGCCGGTTTTCGCGATTGAGCTGACCAGGACTGGTCCGAGTCTTTGTATTTGCGGGATCTGGTAGAACCAGTCGAGACCTTCGGGGCTGCCTCCGGTGGTGAGGATGGCGGCGTCGACGAGAACCAGTGCCTGAACTTTGGTTGGGTTCAATCGGGTGTATTCGGCGGCCAGCTGGCCTCCGGCGGAGTGACCGACCAGCACTACTTTTCTTTGTTGTCCGTATTTGGAAATCAGGGCGTCTAGAAGCTTGAAATTGCCTTCGAAACTATAGGGGTTGACCTTGCCCCAGGTGGTTGGGCGCTCGGTGAGACCAAAGGCTGGTCGATCGTAAGCAATCACCTCACCGAACTGGCCTAGAGGAGCAATCACATCGCGCCACGAGAAGGTGCTGGCGCCAAAGCCGTGCATCAGGACTATGAGTGGGGCTTTGCAGTTGCACGAGCCCGTGTAGGCCTGCGTTTCGATGTGGACACTCAGGTTGTCAAGAGTGACAAATTGAGCTCCTACGCTCGCTGCATCGACGTTGGTCATGGTGCCAGAGTTTGGCTCTGGGATCAGGTATGGGACTACCAGAAACGCAAGGACGCCGGCCAGCAATGCCCGAAACATGAACCGACGAAACTTCTTCATGGTTTCAATATAGGGAGGCTATTGGTGAATGAGCGTCTTGATCGCTTCTTCGAAGACTTCCTGGTGCTTGTCGACATCCTGTTTTGTGGTCGTTGGGCACATCAGAGCCATGTTGTGAAACGGTGTCAGCAGGATTCCCCGGTTGGCGAGGTAGAGGTGCAGGTAGTCCTCCAACTCAGCGTCGGCCGATTCGAAAGCTGCTGTGCCGGTGATTGGGTAAGGCTTGGCGAAACGGTATTCGGCTCTCGCGCCAAGTTGGTTTATCGACCACGGGAGGTCGTATTTTGTAAATAGCTCGTTGACGCCTTTCGTGAAGTAAGTGGCGAGGTCGATCATGTGCTCGAAGGCCTCTTTCGTGAGCACGTTTTCGAGAGTTGCACGCATGGCGGCGACCGAGAGCGGGTTTCCAGCCAGGGTTCCTCCAACTCCCCCCATATCGACTAGGTCGAGGTCGGTTCGTTCGAGGACCCTCTTGGCGAATTCTTCGCTCAGACCATAGGTTCCGGTTGGGATTCCGCCCGCGATTGCCTTGCCGATTACAAAGACGTCTGGCTCAAGGTGGTCGCGCATGGTCATGCCGCCCCAGCCAGCCGAGAAGGTGTGGGTTTCGTCAATGATTAGTAGGGCGTCGTATTTCTTGGTGAGTGCACGCACTCCCTCGAGATAGCCGGGTTCGGGCAGGACGATGCCGATGTTGGTGAGAGCTGGTTCCATTAGCACTGCAGCAACGTCGCCATGTTTTAGCTGACGCTCGAGCCCTTCGAGGTCGTTAAATTCAGCGACTCTTGAGGTTTCGGTGACGTCGACAGGTGAGCCGACGTTTCCCGGGCGGCTCATGCCTTCGCCATCTGGGCCAACCACGATTAGGGATTCGTCGACCGAGCCGTGGTAGCAGTAGGCGTTGAAGAGGATCTTCGGTTTGCCAGTGATCGCTCGCACCAGGCGAATGGCCCAACGGTTGGCGTCGGTTGCGGTTAGCGAAAAGCTCCACTTTGCCATTCCGAAGCGCTCTGTGAGATTCTTGGCTACCCACTGGGCGTCTTCCGTCGGGAGCATGGTGGTCATGCCGCCCTCTGTTTTGACGCGATTCAGGATTGCTTCGACCACGATTGGGTTCGAGTGGCCAGCCATGGCCCCGGTGTCGCCGAGGGCAAAGTCGATGTATTCGTGGCCGTCGATATCCCAGATGCGATTGCCCTGGGCTTTATCGAAATAGAGCGGAAAGCCGCCGGCCTTCTTGTTCATCCACGTCATTGGCACGCGTCCGAAGAGATTATCGGCCGCTTCGTAGGCTGCCTTGGACTTCGGGTTGCGCTCTAGAAAACTCGATTGCTCCTCGGCGTGGAGTTTGGCAAGGCGTTTGCGGTCGATCATGACTGATGCTCCTAAGGATTCCATGCCATTTTGACACTTTAGTTAGGAATAGTGCGCGCTATTGACCAGTTACCCTTGTTATAAGCCCCTTGAGAGAAGGTTGTTTTGTTTCGTTTAGCCAAATTAAGTCTTGCAAACCGCTCGGTTGTTGCCTTGGTAACCATAATCATCGCCCTGTTCGGCTTTGTTTCGCTTACTTCGCTCAAGCAAGAGCTGATCCCGTCGTTTGAGACCCCTCAGGCAGCGATTGTCACCTCTTACCCAGGCGCATCGCCTCAGGTAATCGACTCTCAGGTCAGCAGACCTCTGGAGGCGGCTGTACGCGCCCAAGATGGACTCGTTTCTTCGACCTCCACCTCGCAGAGCAATCTCTCAATTCTGCGCGTTGAGTTTGACTACGGAACCTCGACCGCGAAGGTCAAAGAGAACCTTGCGGCCGCAATAGCTTCGGTTGAGGCGACTCTGCCAACCGGCGCCACCGCACGGGTAGTTTCGGGTTCCTTTGACAGCGTCCCGATTGTTTCGCTCGGCATTTCTTCGCCAAACAACGCCAAGATCGGCAAGTTACTTCAAGAAGTCGCTCCTACGCTGTTCAGCGGCATCAAGGGTGTTCGTGACGTAACCGTTGCGGGTGTTGAAGAAAAGCGCGTAAACATCAAGCTGGATTCTTACTCGATGGCTGCCTACGGTCTAACCCAGCAAAACATCATGACCGCGCTAAAGACGAACGGATTCATCGTTCCAGCCGGCACGCTCACCGACTCTAAGGGTTCGATTTCGGTAGAGGTCGGCACCGAGGTTAACTCTCTAGACGCATTCAAGTCACTACCGCTGATGGGAACCAAGACTTCGTTTGGACCAACCGGGCCAGCTGTCTCGACCGTTGCTGTCACCATCGCCGACGTTGCAAATGTCACATACGTAACCTCGCCGATAACAGCGATCACTCGGGTGAACGGCAAAGACGCCCTAGCCATTTCGATTACCAAGACTCAGGATGGCAACACCGTTGCGATCTCGCACGATGTTCAGTCCAAGGTTGCCGAGCTCGCCAAGCAGCTCGGTAAGGGTGTTGTTGTTACAACGATCTTCGACCAGGCACCATACGTAGAACAGTCGCTAAATGACCTCAGCAGCGAAGGCCTTTTGGGGCTGACCTTCGCGGTCTTGACGATCTTGCTGTTCCTAATGTCGGTTCGTCCGACTCTGGTAACCGCTATCTCGATTCCAACTTCGATTCTGATCACCTTCATCGGTTTGAACAGCTTCGGCTACTCGCTGAACCTTTTCACCTTGAGCGCTTTGACCATCGCTATTGGTCGAGTGGTCGATGACTCGATCGTGGTTATCGAAAACATCAACCGTCACCTTTCTTACGGTGAGCCGAAGAAGAAGGCAATTCTCCGTTCGGTTAGAGAAGTCTCAGGCGCAGTGACCGCAGCAACAATCACGACGGTAGCGGTCTTCTTACCAATCGCGTTGGTTGGTGGCTTGGTCGGTCAGTTGTTCCGCCCGTTCGCCTTCACATTCTCGATTGCACTAGTGGCGTCGCTATTTGTGTCGCTGACGATCGTCCCAGTCTTGGCCTACTGGTTCTTGAAGGACCCAAAGACCTCGAAGGATGCCGAAAAGGCTCGCCAGAAGGAAGAAGAGAAGGAGCGCAACTCGATTCTTCAGCGCGCTTACCTGCCGATCATCAAGACCACGCAGAAGCACTCGGTTTGGACAGTCGTAGCTTCAGTGCTGATCTTCATTTTGACGCTTGGTCTAACCCCGTTCTTGAAAACCGACTTCCTCGGTTCATCGGGTTCGAGTTCGGTGGTAGCAACCCAGACTCTTTCACCTGGGGCAACCCTTGCCGAACAGTCAAAGGCGGCCCTCAAGCTCGAAAAGCTTGTGATCGCCGACAAGGACGTAGAAGTGATTCTGAGCACCATCGGCTCGACCGGTGACGGACGGGTCGCTTTCGGTGCCTCGGCCGGAGGAATTTCTCACCAGATCACAGTGAAGGAAGGCGCTAAAGTTGCCGACGTTCAGAAGCTGGTTGAAAAGGCGTTTGCCGATGATTCGACACTCGGTACCGTCAAGTTTTCAAGCGGCGGTGGACCAGGTTTCGGCGGTTCGTCAACCGTAGACATCAAGGTCATGGCCAAGAGTGATACCGCCCTTGAGCAAGGAATCATTTCGGTTGAGAAGGCAATGAAGGGCACCAAAAACGTGACCGAAATCACCAACTCGTTGGCCACCAAGCAGCGCACGTTGAAGGTCACGGTTGACCGCCTAGCTGCTGCTCGATTGGGTCTCAACGAGATCACCATTGGCGGAATCGTCGCGGGTCAGATGCAGCCGATGAGCATCGGAGCGGTGAACCTCAACGGGGTTTCGACCAGCATCTTCATCATCGGCGCCGACAAGCCGGTGACAGTTGACGATGTCAAGGCAATTTCGATTCCAACCATGACCGGTGTTGTGCCACTTTCGCGAATCGCCGAAGTTGTCATGACCAAGGTTCCGGTGAGCATTACCAGCGAAAAGGGTGACCGCACCGCGAAGGTCTCTTTAACCCCTAAGGGCAGCAACCTGGGTGCGATCACGGTTGATGTAACTTCGCGACTCAAGAACGTTGCTTTGCCGGCAGGAGTCACCGCAACCATCGGTGGTATCTCGGCTTCGCAGGCAGACTCGTTCAGTCAGCTAGGAATCGCCCTGCTCGCCGCAATCGCAATCGTGTTCATCGTGATGGTGGCAACGTTCTCATCGATTCGCCAGCCTCTGATTCTGTTGGTGTCAATTCCTTTTGCCGCCACTGGCGCTCTTTCGATGCTGTTGATCACCAACACCGCACTCGACATCTCGGCAATCATCGGTATGTTGCTGCTGGTTGGAATCGTGGTCACTAACGCCATCGTGCTTATTGACCTGATCAATCAGTACCGCAAGCAGGGCAAGGAGATTCACGAAGCCATCATGGACGGCGCTAGACAGCGTCTACGCCCAATTCTGATGACAGCTCTCGCAACCATCTTTGCGCTAACTCCGATGGCTCTGGGTGTCACCGGCGGCGGCGGCTTCATTAGCCAGCCGCTGGCAATCGTCGTTATCGGTGGCTTGTTCTCGTCGACAGCTTTGACGCTGATCATTGTTCCGACCCTTTACTGGATCGTCGAAGGTGGCAAGGATCGCAAACTCGCGAGAGGCGCCAAGAAGGCGTAACTAGGCAACTTAGAATAGGTGGGCTCCCGATTAAATGTCGGGAGTCCGCTCTATTTTTGGGAACGTGATTGCTATTTCTGAACACCTAGTCTGGATTGACTGCGAGATGACCGGTCTCGACCCCGAAAAAGACTGTTTGGTCGAGATTTCGGTGGTTATTACCGACTCCGATTTGGAGGTCGTCGACGAAGGCATCGACCTAGTCATCAAACCCCGAGAAGATTCGTTGGCAAATATGAACGACTTCGTGCGCGAAATGCACACCACGAGCGGGTTAATCAACGAGTTTGCAACCGGGCTTGACTTGGCAGAGGCCGAGAAGCAGGTTCTCGACTATATCAAGCAATACATTCCCGAAGCCCGCCAGGCGCCACTTGCCGGCAACAGCATCGGCACCGACCGCATGTTTATCAACCGCTACATGCCTGCGCTAGATCAACACCTGCACTACCGAAACATCGACGTTTCTTCGATCAAAGAGCTTTCTCGCCGCTGGTACCCGCGGGTCTACTTTCAGCTGCCCAAGAAAGACGGCGGACACCGCGCCCTCGCCGACATCAGAGAGTCGATTCAAGAGCTGCGTTACTACCGCGAAACGGTGTTCGTAGAACTACCCGGCCCATCTTCGGCCGAAGCACAGATAGCGGCCGAGAAGGTTTCTGCTAAACTTTCCTAGTTGCTTGTGCAACACATGGTGGGTATAGCTCAGCTGGTAGAGCGCCTGGTTGTGGTCCAGGAAGTCGCGGGTTCAAGTCCCGTTACTCACCCCAAAAGATAAAGTTCGATCGGTTGATCGGACTTTTTTCATTTTGCGATGGTTGGGATTTTTCCGTCGCCGTAGGTTTGTTTGACCTCGCTGATAATCACTTGATAGCCGTTATACCAGTTTTGGACCTTGGACTTGGCCTCTCGGTGGTCTTCGAAACGAGCAAACTTGGTGATTGTTTCCATGTCTTCGAAGTAGTAGATCGAATTCTTGGTTTCACCGTCTGCGCTCTGCCATCTTTCGACGCCCACAAAACCCTCGAGGGTTAGCGCGTATGCGTCGATTGCGGCGTCCAACCGGTGAAACTCTTCGTCGTAGTTACCCGGCTTGAAGATGAACTGCGCGGCAAACATGTTTTAGGCGTTTGCTCGTTCGATGATTAGCTCGCGAACGCGTCCGGCGTCGGCCTGACCGTTCATGGCCTGCATTACGGCACCGATTACTGAACCGGCAGCCTGAAGTTTGCCTTCGCGGATCTTCTCGAGCACGTCTGGTTGCTTGGCAAGGGCCTCGTCGATGGCTGCCATTAGCGCGCCGTCGTCAGAAACAACCTCTAGACCTCGATCTGCGACGATCTTGGCGGGGTTTCCGGCTCCTTCTAGGACAGCCTGCAACACCTCGCGACCGATGCGGTCGTTGATCTTGCCAGATTCAACCAGGGTGGCCAGTTCGGCCACGTCTGAAGGGGTAATTGAAAGGTCAGAAACGTCCTTGCCATCGGCGTTAGCCAAACGAGCAATTTCACCCGTCCACCACTTGCGAGCGGCTTGAGGCTTTGCCCCCTTGGCAACGGTCTCTTCCAGTTCGTCTAGGAAGCCAGAGTTCACGACGTCGCGGAATTCTAGGTCGCTGAACGACCACTCCCCCTGCAGGCGCTTGCGGCGGTCTGCTGGCTTCTCAGGCAGACTCGCGCGAATCTGCTCGATTAGCTCTTTGGAAGGCTGAACCGGAACCAGGTCTGGCTCAGGAAAATAGCGGTAGTCGTCGGCGTCAGACTTTGGACGACCGGCAGACGTGATGCCGCGGTCTTCGTGCCAGTGGCGGGTTTCCTGGGTGATTGTGCCACCGTTTGCAAGGATGTGCGCCTGACGCTGGATCTCGTAGCGAACGGTTCGTTCGATTGAGCGAAGCGAGTTAACGTTTTTGGTTTCGGTTCTTGTGCCGAGTTTTTCTTGGCCGTGAGGGCGAATCGAAACGTTTGCGTCGCAACGCACGTTACCGCGCTCCATGCGGGCGTCTGAGACTCCCAGCGCCTTGACAATTTCGCGGATGCTTCGAACATAGGCAGCGGCCAGTTCAGGAGCCTCGGCGCCAGCGCCAAAAACCGGCTTGGTGACGATCTCGACCAGTGGAACACCGGCACGGTTGTAGTCAACCAGCGAGTATTCGGCTCCCTGAATGCGTCCGGTGTTGCCGCCGATGTGAGTCAGTTTGCCGGCGTCTTCCTCCATGTGGGCACGCTCGATGTCCACGGTGTAAACCGCACCGCTCGGAACCTCGATGTCGATGGTTCCTTCGAAAGCGATCGGCTCGTCGTACTGCGAGGTCTGAAAGTTCTTGGCAAGGTCTGGGTAAAAGTAGTTCTTGCGAGAGAACCGACCGTTCGGCGCGATTTCGCAACCGAGGGCCAAACCAATCGCAATACTCGACTCAACTGCCTTGCGGTTTACCGCAGGAAGTGAGCCAGGCAGGCCGATGCAGATCGGGCAAACGTTGGTGTTTGGCTCGTCACCAAAGTCGTTGCGGCAACCGCAAAACATTTTGGTGTTGGTGTTGAGTTCGACGTGAACCTCGAGACCGATTACGACCTCAAACTTTTCGAGCGCCAACTCGTAGTTCATGAGTTCTGCTTTAGCCACGATTACGCACCAGCCTTTACCTCTGGAGCGAAATCAATCATTCGCTTGCCCCAGACGTCTTCTTGAAGCGCCTCGAGAGCGGCACCGATTGCGTAGAGACGCTTGTCTTCGCGAGCGGGAGCCAAGAGCTGAATACCCGAAGGTAGGCCGTCTTCGCTGGCCAAACCGTTAGGAATCGAGATGCCAGGGGTCCCGGCTAGGTTTGCAGGGATCGTCGCGATGTCGTTGAGATACATCGCAAGCGGGTCTTCGAGCTTCTCGCCGAACTTGAACGCTGTGGTCGGCGCAGTTGGCGAAACCAGGACGTCGGCCTTTTCAAAGGCGGCGGCGAAGTCGCGCTGAATTAGGGTGCGAACCTTCTGTGCGCTGCCGTAGTAGGCGTCGTAGTAGCCACTCGAGAGGGCGTAGGTGCCGAGAATGATGCGGCGCTTGACCTCTGGGCCAAAGCCGGCCTCGCGGGTGGCTGCCATGACTCGCTCGATAGTTGGGTTGCCCTCTGGTGTGACGCGCATACCGAAGCGAACGCTGTCGAACTTGGCTAGGTTGCTAGAAGCTTCGGCAGGAAGAATCAGGTAGTAGGCGGCGATCGCGTATTCGAAGGATGGGCAAGAAACCTCGACGATCTCGGCTCCGGCCTTCACCATGAGCTCAAGGCTTTCGTTGAATAGCGCTTTAACGCCTGGCTGGAAGCCTTCGCCGCTCAGTTCTTTGATTACACCAACGCGGACGCCCTTGAGCGAACCGCTCTTGGCCGCCTCGACCATCGAACCCAGAGACTCGGGCAGTGAGGTGGAGTCGTGCTTGTCGTAACCGGTGATGACGTCGCTCAGGAGCGCTGCATCTAGAACATTGCGCGCAACCGGGCCAATCTGGTCGAGCGATGAGGCTAGGGCAATCAAGCCGTAGCGCGAAACTGCGCCGTAGGTCGGCTTTACGCCAACGGTTCCGGTGACGGCCGCCGGAAAGCGGATCGAACCACCGGTGTCTGAGCCAATGGCTAGAGGAGCCAGGAAGCCGGCAACTGCCGAGGACGAGCCTCCGCCAGAGCCCCCTGGGATTCGGTCGGTGTCCCATGGGTTGCGGCTGGGGCCGTATGCCGAAAACTCCGTTGACGAACCCATCGCAAATTCGTCGAGGTTGGTCTTGCCGAGAATCGGCATCATTTCTTCACGAAGAAGCTTGACCACGGTGGCGTCGTACTGGGGAATCCAGCCCTCGAGAATCTTCGAGCCAGCAGTGGTGGGTGCGTCGGTCGTGGTCAGGTTGTCTTTGACCGCGATTGGCAGACCGGCTAGCTTTGGCAACTTTTCGCCAGCGGCACGCTTTCGGTCAACCTCGGCAGCGGTTGCGAGTGCCTCTTTCGTGTTCACGTGGAGGAACGAGTTCAGCAGCGGGTTCAGCTTCTCGATTCGGTCGAGAAAAGCCTGGGTGAGTTCGACCGAGGTAACCTCACCGGACTGAAGAAGTTCGACCAGCTCGCTGGCATTTCTTTTCACTAGCTCGCTCATTTTTACTCTTCGTCCAAAATTGCGGCGACGCGGAATCGTCCTTGGTCACTGTCTGGAGCACCAGAAAGTGCTTGTTCTTGAGTTAATGAAGGTTCAACGACGTCTTCTCGAAAAACATTTGCCATCGGAATCGGGTGGCTGGTGGCGGGCACGTCGCCGGCAACAGCGTTGTTTACGGCAGCCACCGACTCGACGATCAGGCTCAATTGTTCGGCAAACCGATCAACCTCCGCATCGGTGACTTGGATGCGTGCGAGGCTTGCCAAGTGGCGAACCAGATCGGGGGTCAATTCAGACATGAATGGGCTTCCTAAAGCGTTACAGAGGCAATGCAACAAGTCTAACTAAATAGTTCCCCCCTGATGATTTTGGGGGAAAACCACTAAGATTAAGGCTTCGGGCTGTAACAAAAATCCGACCCCACCAACAAGGAGCAACGTTGGAAGACGAAAACTTTTCACTAGAAATGCGCGGCTACAAGCGCGAAGAAGTCGATCGCGTACTAGCCGAACTTCGTGCCGAACTCGAGCACGTCCGTGACTACAACTACACCGCCTCTGCCGAATCCGAGCAGCTCAAGGCCGAAGTTGAGACTCTCAAGCGCAAAAAGACATCCCCCGGCTACGCAGAGCTAGGCGCCCAGTTCGAGCAGACCCTGCGCCTCGCCGAAGAGCAGGCCAAGAAGCTAATTCAGGACGCCGGCCAGGACGCCATTCGTGTGCGCGAAACCGCCAAAGCCGAATCCGAGCAGGTTACTCGCAAGGCCCAGCAAAAAGCCGACCAGCTAATTCAGGAGGCCGAAGCCAAGCTTGCCGAAGCCAAGCTTGAGGCCGAGCGCCTGAGCACCGAGATCTTGAACACCGCAAAGAACCGTGAATCCGAGGCTCTTGAAAAGATCGGCACCGCTCAGCGCGAAGCCGGCGCGATCAAGTCGGAGGGTGAGCGTTACGCCGCGGAACTTCGCGCACAGGTTCACCGCGAGACCGAAGAAGCTCGTGCACTTGCCACCGAACTAAGTCAGCGCACCGCCCAGGCTCGCGTCGAACTCGAAGCAGAGCTCAAAACCAAGCGTGACGAGGGCGAGCAAGAGGGTCTGCGCATGTATCAGGCCGCCGTTGCTCAGGCTCAGCAGATCACCGATGAAGCAAACGCCAACTTCACCGACGCCTCAAGCCGTGCTTCTGAGCTCCTAACCGAAGCCGACCGCATTTCGCGTGAGAGTCAGATTCAGGCAAACACCCTGCTCGAAGATTCTCAGCGAACCGCAACCAACCTCATCAACCAGTCGCGTCGTCGCGCCGAGATGCTCAGCCGCAAGGCAGAAACTTTGGCAAACAACGCGATTCGCGACAGCGAAGATCGCCTGGTCAAGATGAAGGCAGAACGCGGCGAAATCGAAGAGTTCCTAACCTCTCTGAAGTCGCTCATGTCGACCGAAAGCATGGTTGCTGCCGACGAAAACTCGGCGAGCGAGAAGTAGTTTCTCTAACCTAGGCGGCTGATAAATTCGGCCTCGTCGATTACCTCTACGCCGAGTGATTCTGCCTTAGCAAGCTTGCTACCCGCGCCCGGCCCGGCAACCACGAAGCTGGTGTTCTTAGAGACCGAGCCCGAGGCCTTACCGCCGCGTTCGATAACCGCTTCTTCGGCTTGTTCGCGGGTCATTTCGACAAGACTGCCGGTAACCACAATCGTCTTACCTGAAAACACGCCATCTGTTCGCATTGCGCTTTCAAAGTTGGGTGTCGCGACTTGAACACCGCATTCGGTCCAGCGATCGAGGATTCTCTTGTGCCAGTCGACAAGGATCCACTCCTTGAGGCTCTGCGCAAGGATTGCACCCACTCCGTCAACCTCGGAGAGTTCTGCTTCGGTAGCGGCAAAAATCGCCTCAACCGAACCAAAGTGATTGGCCAGCGACCTGGCTGCAACAGGACCAACGTGACGCATATTTAGCGCTACCAAGATTCTCCAGAGCGGCCTGGTCTTAGCGTCCTCGAGGTTTTTCAGCAGCTTGATCGAAACCTCGGCAGGTGTGCCGTCTTTCTTCTTGAAGTAATCGACGCTCAGCAACTGATCCATGGTCAGAGCAAAAAGTTCGGACTCCGACTTGAGCAGGTCTTTACAGAGTTCGACCGCGGTAACCTCGCCGAGCGCCTCGATGTCGAGCACTCCCCTAGACCCGATGTGGGCTACGCGCTCGCGAAGTTGCGCCGGGCAAGACTCGGAGTTCGGGCAGCGGAGGTCGATGTCGCCCTCGGCCATCGAGCGCAGTTCAGCACCGCAGTCCGGGCAGTTCTTCGGCATCACAAAGGCACGTTCGGTGCCGTCGCGCAGCTCAATAACGGGGCCGAGAATCTCGGGAATCACATCGCCGGCCTTGCGTATCACGATTGTGTCGCCGATTAGTACGCCCTTGGCTTTGACGACGTCCTGGTTGTGAAGGGTTGCAAACTCGATGACCGAACCGGCTACCTTGATCGGCTCGACCACGGCGTATGGAGTCGCGCGGCCGGTTCGACCAACACTGACTCGAATATCGAGCAGCTTGGTGTTCACCTGTTCCGGCGCGTATTTGTATGCGATTGCCCAGCGCGGAGCCCGCGAGGTAAAACCCAGTTCGCGCTGTTCTGAGAGCGAGTCCACTTTGACTACTACGCCATCGATTTCGTGCTCGAGGCTGTGACGTTGCGCTTGGAATTCGTCGATGTAGGCGATTACCTCGTCGATGGTTTCAACCACTCGAACTCGTGGCGAGGTTGGCAGCCCCCAACTGGCCAAAAGGCCGTAAATCTCTGACTGGTTTGCCAATGGCGCGTTTTGCCAGACACCGACGCCGTGAACCAGCATGCGAAGCGGGCGGGTGGCGGTGACCTTTGGGTCTTTTTGTCGAAGCGAGCCAGATGCCGAGTTTCGCGGGTTCGCGAACGGTGCCTTGCCCTCGGCGATTAGGGCTTCGTTGAGCTTCGCGAAGTCGGCTAAGCCGAAGAAGATTTCTCCGCGGACCTCGACCACGGGCGGAATACCCTCGCCGCTGAGCTTGCGCGGGATGCTCTTGATGGTGAGCACGTTCGCGGTTACATCTTCGCCGACCACGCCGTCGCCGCGGGTTGCTGCTGAGACCAGGTTGCCGTTTTCGTAGCGGAGATTGATGGCAAGGCCGTCGATTTTGAGTTCGCAGAGAAACTTGGCGTCGCCAACCTTGGCGGCCCAGGCACGTAGTTCTTCGGAACTGAAGGCGTTGTCGAGGCTCATCATGCGCTCTAGGTGGGTGACCGGTGAAAAAGCTACGTTGGCAGAACCCCCGACAGTTTGGGTGGGGCTGTCGCCCGTGACCAACTCTGGATATTTTGCTTCAAGCGACTCGAGTTCTTGCAGCAGTGCGTCGTATTCGGCATCGGCAATCAGAACCGTGTTGCCCTCGTAGTAGGCGCGACGGTGAGTGTTAATCAGATCGACTAGCTCGTTGACGCGTGCGGCGGCTGATTCGTGCTCGCTCAAAGCGCCGCCTCGAACTCTTCTTCGACCGAGACGGCCGAGACGGTGCGATCTATGGTGAACTGGCCGAGTACTCGAGTGCCGAGGTAGATGACGGCCGTCTGACCGGGTGCGACACCCATGATCGGCTCATTCACTCTGGTGACGAACTCGCCGTCGATCACCGCGGCGAGGCAGGCAACCGGTTCGGCGTGAGCGCGAACCTGGACCTCGGCTTCGAACCACTGCTCCGGGTTTGCCTTTTGGGCACCGCACCAGGTGAAGCGAGTTCCGGCAAGCTCGGTTACCGCAAGAGCACTTTGAGAGCCGACGATGACCGTGTTTTCTTTCGGGTGAACCTCAAGAACGTAACGTGGGCGGCCGTCTGGTGCTGGTCGGCCGAGGCGCAAACCCTTGCGCTGGCCAACGGTGAAGCCGTGGGTTCCCTCGTGTTCGCCAACCACGTTGCCGGCACGGTCTTTGATCAGGCCAGGCTTGGCGCCGACCCTGTCTTCTAGCCAGCCCTGCGTGTCGCCGTCGGGGATAAAGCAGATGTCGTAGGAATCTGGCTTTTGAGCCACGGCTAGGCCTCTGGCGGCCGCTTCGGCACGAATATCAGCCTTCGATGCACTGGCACCGATCGGGAACATGACGTGCTTGAGTTCAGCTCCGGTGAGAACGCCGAGCACATAGCTTTGGTCTTTTGCGGTCGCTGGGCTGCGGTGAAGCTCGAGTTCGCCGGTTTCGCCAGTCAAAACCGTTGCGTAGTGGCCGGTGACCACGGCGTCAAAGCCTAGAGAGAGAGCCTTTTCGAGCAGGGCGGCGAACTTGATCCGCTCGTTGCAGCGCATGCAGGGGTTTGGAGTGCGGCCGGCCTCATATTCGGCGATGAATTCGTCCACGACGTCTTCTTTGAAGCGGTCGCTGAAGTCCCAGACGAAGTATTTGATGCCGAGAAGGCTTGAAACGCGTTGGGCGTCCATGGAGTCTTCGATCGTGCAGCAGCCGCGCGAGCCAGTTCTTAGGGTTCCGGCGTTGCGCGAGAGGGCGAGGTGAACCCCGACTACCTCGTGACCGGCGTCAACCGCGCGGGCAGCGGCAACGGCGGAGTCAACTCCACCAGACATTGCCGCAAGAACCTTCATAACTAAATTTTACGCGCGGTAGCGACAACCTTGGGCAGTGCCTCGGCGAGCGCTTTTACGTCTTCGGCCGTGGTTTGGGGGCCAAATGACACTCGAAGCGCACTCGAAGCCTCGGCTTCGCTAAATCCCATCGCCAGAAGCACATGCGAGGCTCTTGCCACTCCAGCGGTGCAGGCCGAGCCGTTTGACACCTCGATTTCGGCCTGGTCGAGCAAAAATAGCAGCGAATCACCCGGGCAGCCTTCGAAAGTGAAGTTGAGGATGTTTGGTATGCCCTGTGAGGCCCCACGAGTGAGGTTTCCGAGCGGTGTGATTAGTTTTACGGCGAGCGCCTCTAACCCCGTGTAATCGGGTTGTGGCGTCTCTGCGGCCACTGCTAGCGCTAGGGCACCGGCGGCGTCCATGGTTCCGGCTCTGAAGCCACGCTCTTGGCCCCCACCGTGCAGTAGTGGCACCACTTTGGTGGCTCTCGAGACGATAAGTGCCCCAGTGCCAACTGGCCCACCTAGCTTGTGTCCGGTGAGCGCCATGGTGGCAAGCCCCGATTCTGCGAAGTTGGTTGGCATGTGACCGAAGGCTGCCACGGCATCGGAGTGAACTGGCACTCCGTACTTGGCGGCGAGCGCGGTCACCTCGTGGATCGGCGTAACTATTCCGGTCTCGTTGTTTACCCACATCAGTGCTATCAGTGCGGTTTCGGCTGAGCGCTCCTCTAAGACTTTGGAGAGCTCGTCCATGTCGATTTGACCGTCACGGTTCAGTTTCAGCCAGTGAACCTCGGCTCCCTGAGTCTCCAGGTATTCCACTGCGTCTAGTACCGCGTGGTGCTCGGAGGCGGTTGTGATGATCAGGTTTCCGGCTCGCTCAGCAAAAAGGCCCTTGATCGCGAGATTGTTGGATTCTGTGCCACCTGAGGTGAATATGACTTCGTTTCGATCGCAGTGCGCAACCTTGGCCAGGCGCTCACGTGCGCCTTCGAGAATCGCTCTAGAGCTTTGACCACCCGAATGTATCGCCGAAGGGTTACCGACCAGCTGTAGCGCCTCGGTATAGGCGTTTAGAACCTCTGGCCTAAGCGGCGAGGTTGCTGCGTGGTCTAAGTAAACTCTCACGCTCTCAGCCTAATCAGTAGAGCAGATTGGTCAGGCTCTTGCGAGCTGTTACTACCTCGGGCGTAGAGGTCCCGGCGACTTCAAACAGCTCAAGCAATTGAGCCTTGATTTGGTCGCTCTTGGACACCTCGAATTCGGCTAGCAGGAGTGCGAAACAAGCCTCGAACTGGCCCAGGGTTGCCAGTAAGTCTGCTCGAACGTTCACCGGGCTGGTTCGGTCCTCGAGAAGAGAGCCTGGCAAGTCGATGGTGCGAATCATGAGGTTGACCTGAGCTAGACCCGCGTTGAATTCGATATCGCGAGGGTTTTCGGCCAGGGCTTCGGAGTAAATCTTTTTGGCGGCGTCCAAGTTACCCGCTGCGATTGCCTCGTATGCCTTCTCCATGACCGGATTCACCGGAGCGCCTTGGCCAATGGTCACAAAACCCTTTAGTCCATTGGATGCGGCGGCATCGAGCAACTTAGCGACGAATCTCTCGACCTCGGCGCTTTCGATGTCGCCTTCAAATAGCGGGACCGGTTGACCCTTGAGTAAAGCCAGAACCACCGGGACTTGCTCTACCTTGAACGCCGCGGCAAGATCCGGGTTTAGTTGACCGTCGATTCGAACCAAAATTATTTTGCCGTTTTGCCTGCGAACGCTCGCCTCTAGCTTTTGGGCCAGCGAGTTTGCCCCGGTCGAGTGAAACTCAATTAGAACGGGAACGTGCCCAGAGAGGTCGATAATCTGGCGAATGTTCGATTCGGCACCGATCATCACGAGATCGGTCACGTTCGCAACCGGTTCTTGGGCCTCTGCAGGCTTGATTAGCGAGGAGAGATCGATGCCCGCCACTAGCGACTCCTGACGCTCAGAAGCCCCTGAGTGACTCCGAGCAGTTGAACCTGAGCCGAAGTTCCGCTTTGAGGCACAAAGAACAGCAGCATGTCCGAGTACTTAGAAACGATGCCGGTGGGCGACCCGGTGGCACCGAGCAGAGTTTTTTCCATACCGGTTACCGTGATTGCCGAGCCTCTTTTGGTTGGCCGGATCGTGTATCCGTCAATCATCGACACAGCGACTAAGGCGCCGCTGTTAGTCGTTGCCAGACTCAAAACATTGGGTGAGCCGAGGGTGTGAGTGAAGGTGATCTTGCCGTTCTTGAGAGACGCGACCTGAGAAGCCTGAGACTCCGAAATCTGCTTGTAGAACTCGTCATTCTCGACATTGAACAGGGCTCCGGATGCGCTGCCCACACCATCATCAATAATTTTGCCGTAAACCTTCGGAAGCTCATTCGGAGCGACCTTGACGAACTTTGCGGCCGGGTCAACGGGTATAGCACCGAGTTCTTCAACCGGAACCGAAGGAATTTTCGCACCCTGCATCAACCTGATGTTGTACCAGAGGAGATATTGCGACCTTGGGTTAGCCTGCTGAAGCACAAGCATTTGCGGGCTTGGGGTTCCTGCTTCGTCTGTGATTGCCATGATCGTGCGCGGCCAGAGAGTTGATGCAGCCGGGAGGATAAACGTGACCGGCTTGCCGGCAATCTTGGGTAGCGGCGCTAACTTGGCATCTAGCTTACGAATCGAGAAGTAACTGGTTCGCTGAGCCAGAGCGGGCCCGGCAACTCGGGTGGCAAGCCTGCCGGCATCGTTTTTCGCATCTCCCTCGTCAACGATGGTTGCGACCTGCTGAAGAATCCTCTCCAACTGAGCGGTATTCACAACAGGGGGGTCGGCAACCGTCGTCGTTGGAGTAGGAGTTGCCGAAGGCTGATTTTGAGAAGGGGCACAACCGGTCAAGAGCGCGAGGGTTAGAGCGCCGGCAGAAAGACCATAGGCGATCTTTCGCGCCGATCTCCGACCTCGTGCAGGCGCCATCCGTGGTGACTTTCCCAGTCGAATTCTTGGACCTTGAGGAGCCTTAGGCACCTTGCGGCTCGGGCCCCTGCGCTTGCGTAGTGAACGGTATGAGATCAAGTTGAGGATCAGGGCCAGGAGCAGCACACCGAAACCGATTCCGATCAAGAGGTTCGAAGGGAAAAGGTCAAAGTGCACCGGCCAAACTACGTCAACCATTCCAGGTGCGGCGGTCGAGCCATCAGAAGCGATTATTACGGCACCCGAAAGCTTGGATGGTGATGGAAGAACGGCCTTTCTCTCCCCCGAAACCGAGGTGCGCCAGAGGTCGGACCCAATCGGCGAATAGTTTGAACCTGGGCCGGTAAATGAACTAGCAGAGAGTCGGTTACCCGTCTTCGTTGCTTCGATGAGCGTGTGAGGTGTGTCGCTAACCCAAGCCATGATGTCGTTCTCACGACCGGTTGCGATAAACACGTTTCGAGGTCCACTTGAGGTCACAACAGCGGTGCCGGGGTGCAAGCTCAAAACGGAATTTGGCACGATCGTGAAAGGGTTTCCGGTTTCAAACTGGACCGACAGTTTATAGCTGGTGGGAGGCGCCCAAACGGTTCTCTCTGCCACGCCAAGCATCAAGAGGGTAAGCGAAACCATGAAAAGACCGATCGCAATCAAAAGGCGCATGGCATTCCATTCAGGCTAAACTTGGCTTGTCTTTCAAGTCTATCCAAGAGCCTAGGAGCCCGCCTTTGTCGCAGGACGCCGAATTCCCAACCGGGATACGCGGTTACGACCGTGATGTCGTCGACGAAGCCGTTCGCGTCCTTAGGCGAGACCTCTTGCAGATCTCGACTCAAAACGCCGGACTCATCGCCGAACTCCGAGAAAAGACGGCCCTAGCCGAAGACCTGCAGCAAAAACTTGCCGAATCCGAAACTCCGAACTATGCCTCGGTTGGTGCCAGGGCCGCTCTGATTCTCAGCACCGCCGAAGACCAAGCACTGCGAATAGTTGCCGATGCCGAAGCCGAAAAGGTGAGAGTTTTAGCCGAGATTGAGCGTGAAACCGAAGACATCCGTGGCGAAGCCAAAGGCTATTACGACTCCCTGGTGGCCGAGGCGGGCCGCCGAGCTGAGCGCCTACAAGCCACTGCCAAAGCCGACTATGAAGACTTCTTGAAAGAGGCTCGAATTGAGGCTGCCAGGTTGGTCGATGAAGCCACCCGAGAAGCCGGCGCAATTCGCGGCGCAATCGCTACCGAAGCCGCCAAGATTCGCGCAACCGCGAAGCGCGAGACCGAGGCCATGAAGACGAAAGTGGAGCGAGAGCTCAGCGAACGCAAGCTGATGGCCGTGCGCGACATAACCAAAAAGCTCAACCCCGAAACCGCTCTTCAATTGGTCTCTGAACAAGCTCGCGGCGATCTCGACCTCGAACTGACCGCTAGGCGCCAAGAAGCCGAGGCCGAATACCTTAGGAAGCACCAAGAGGCCGTCGCGGCAACCCAGCGATACCTCGACGACGCTAACGCGATGCTCGTTCAAGCGAGAACCCGCGCCGAGGCCGCCCGTTTGGAATCCGAGACGCTCGAGGCCGCCGCGAAGTCAGTTAACAAACGCACCAAGGACGAGGCTCGCATTCAGGCCGAGGCCACGATTGTGGCTGCCGATGCCGAGGCACGGGCAATCATCGAACAAGCACACCGAGAGGCCAAATTGGCTGTCTCGAAGGCGGAGGCTCAACTGCGCAAGCTCGAGCTCGAAAAGAGCGCGGTTGGCGCCTACCTAAAGAATTTGGCGACGGTCGTTGCCGAAGCCGAAAACTCGATCAGCGGAGACTAAATGCCTGCAAAACCGCCAGCAAAACACCAGTCCTGGAGCATTTCCAACGGCTTTCAGTTCGGCTTACTCGGTGGTCTAGGCGTCCTGACCGCCCTCGCAATCGGTGGAGCGCTAACCACCCTTGCTCAGGTAATCACCTATCTTTTTGCAGCCATCTTCATCGCACTTGGTCTCGACCCAATCGTCTCGCTCTTGGAGCGCAAAAACATAAAGCGCCCAATCGCGATCTTGATTGTGATGCTCGGTCTACTGGGAGTATTCGCTGGAATCGTCCTAGCTTTGGTTCCCAAGCTGGTCAGCGAAGCCGCGCTGCTGATTTCGAGCGCGCCTGAATTTGCCACCAACCTCAAGATTCAGCCATGGGTGATTGACCTCAACAACAACCTCGGTGGCGGGCTAGTGCAGACCATAGATAGCGTCAGTAGCTACATCTCGGACGCAAAGAACTGGCCTAATTTTGTCGGCGGATTTGTTCAGGTCGGCATAGGAATCTTTAGCGGGGCTACCGGCTTCTTGGTGATTCTGATACTCAGCATCTACATCATGTCTTCGCTCACTCGTTTCAAGAAATGGGTCTACTCCTTAGTGCCCTCATCGAAGCGAACCAAGTTTGCCGATCTAGCTGAGCAGATTTCGGTTTCGGTTGGCCGCTACGTCATGGGGCAGGTAACGGTAGCCCTGATCAACGCAATTTGCGGTTTCATAATGATGAGCATCATCGGGGTCCCATTCGCAATCGCGCTAGCGTTCATCACCTTCTTGCTGGCGCTAATTCCGCTGGTTGGCTCACTGACCGGCGCGATCATTGTCGCCGTGGTTGCGTTGACGCAAAGCCCTACTGCCGCGATTGTTGCCCTGGTTTACTACTTCATCTACATGCAGGTCGAAGCATATTTTGTCAGCCCTCGCATTATGAAAGAAGCGGTTTCGGTTCCCGGCGCCGTCGTGGTTATCGCGGCTCTCGCTGGTGGTGCACTGCTCGGCGTGCTAGGCGCTTTGGTGGCGATTCCGGTAGCCGCCTCAGCGATGTTGATTATTCGCCAAGTGTGGATTCCAAGGCAGAACGAAAACTAGCCCTCGTAGGTCTCAGGCAGCGGGTAAGCCGCTGGGTTGACTGCTTTTACGATCTCGTTAAGCACGCTCTTGGTAGCGGACTCGCCGACCCAGAGATGTTTGGCATCATCCACCGCAACCAACTCGAGTTGTGGAATCGCCTTGAATCGCTCTTTCGCCTGTTCGGGAACAAGATAGTCGTCGAGTTCTGGCACGAGAGCAATGACCCTCTTACCGTTATTCGCCCAGGTGGCCAGTTCTGCTTCGCTTGTTCGATGCAACGGAGGCGAAAGCAAGATGACGCCTTCAATGTCTTTGTTTACTCCGTACTTGAGCGCCAGCTCGGTGCCAAAAGACCAGCCGACGAGCCAAAGATTGGGTAGCCCTCGAGCGTGCGCGAAGGCCAAGGCGGCGTCTACGTCGTGACGCTCGGTGATGCCCTCACCGAAAGAGCCCTCGCTCGAGCCTTGGGGTGAAGCCGTTCCACGAGTGTTGAAGCGCAACACGGCTAACTGAGCCAAGGCGGGAAGCCGGTTTGCGGCCTTACGCAGAATGTGCGAGTCCATGAAACCACCGGCCGTTGGCAACGGGTGAAGGGTGATCAGAGTGGCCGCCGGGGCCCCAGACACCGGCAAAGCCAACTCACCGACCAAAAGCAGGTGATCTTCGGTGACCAGAGTGATTTCTTCGCGAATCGAAGGCAAAACGGCCCCGGAACGAATCTCGATCAAAGCAGCGGCCCTTGGAACTTGGCCCAGCAACCGGTGTGAAAGTGGCGCCGAGTCTCGACTCCCCTGGTTTCATCCCAGGCGACCACGTGCGCGGTACCGACGCGGATCTCTATAAAGCAGTGCGGGCACGTCCAAGTTTTGGTCGAATCTTCATTGTTGCCAGGAGTCGATTGCACGCTGTAAACGACGCCTCGCTTGACCTCGGTGCGCTTGAAGCCCAGGCGAGCTCCGGTTAGGTCGAGAGGCTCTTCTTCGCGATTGCCCTTAGAACGGCGAGGTCGGTTGCTGCGTGGCATTAGTACCAGTTAAGCGCGTTGGAATGAGCTAGGGCAGCGCATGGCGTGCGGTAGCGACCGGCGATGTAACCGAGACCCCAGTTGATCTGAGTTTGGGGGTTTGTCATCCAGTCGTCTCCGGCCGATGCCATCTTGATGCCGGGCAGGGCCTGTGGGATACCGTATGCGCCAGAACTGCGGTTTGAAGCAGTGACATTCCAGCGCGACTCGCGATTCCAGAGGGTTACTAGGCAAGAGTATTGATCCATGCCCCAACCGCGCTTCGCCGAGGCTTCGAAAGCGTAGGACTTGATGCTGCCGGCATCTGGAATGTTGGCCAATTCAACGAACATGGTAGCGGCGTCGCGACCCGAAACAACCGTGTAACCGCCGCGTGAAATCGAAATCTGCTGGGTAGTGAAGTCTGCGAAGCTCTGTTCAGCAGAAGTGCCCGAACGATCGTAGGTCGCCGCCGAGGCAAGCGAGGCAGCGTAAGGGTCAACAATTGACGCCATCAGGAACGAACCGGTCAGGACAAATCCGCTGACACCCTTGCGAGACTTTAGTGAGGTGGCCTTTTTAACAGGCTCGAACTGCATTGCCGCGGTTGCGACAGCAGAAACCGGCGACATGGCGCGATTAAGCACGCTTTTGCGCTCTAACGCGTGTCTTCCCATGTTCACCTCGATCCTTTGGGCATGAACATCCAGTTTATCGCGTGCCCTTTGCGAGCGCCATAGTTAGCGTGTCGGCACCAGCTGCTTCGGGCAACTGCGCAAAACCTGACCAATCCGCGCCTTTTCGGCGGTCGACATCCAAAGGTGATACTTCGCCTTCACCGCAATCTGTCTGGCCACGTATGGGCACCAGTAAGCGCGGTTGGGTGGGAGCCAGTTGGCAGCATCAGAATCTGATTTGGATTCATTCGATGGGCCGTCGACGGCCAAAAGCTCCAAGGGATCGTTGGCCATGGCGACTCTCGTGGCATAAGAGAGCCTTTGGGCACCTTTCTGCCAGGAATCGCTCAGTGCTACCACATGGTCAATCTGTACCGCGAGAGAGGTCTTCACACCTCGCACGAAGTTTATTGTATTGCCAGTGTAGGGATCTCTCAATATGCCCGTTGCCACAGTGCAACCCGGACTCGATCGGTAAGTGAGACGAGTCAGGTCTCGAATCAAGATGTAGTTTCTGGTGTCACAAGAGCCGATGTCCCCCCAGCCATTGCCAAATTGCGTTCTCGCGTAGCCGGCCTTGGAGGCCCAAGCGTGAGTGGGAATAGTCTTCAGAACCGCAACCGCGGTGCGTCCGCTGGCGGCCAAAGCACTTGATTGCCCTCCGAGAACGAGGGCGAGCAGCAAACTAGCTGTGACGCTCCAAATGAAGGAGCTCAACAACGCGCTCAATGAACGCGTCGACTTGAATTTCGGCATAGCCACCCCTCTTGACCTTGAAAACTGCCCTACGCACAGAGTTTAGGTCTAACTCCCGACCTGTTTCGATGTGAGCGGCGACACTGGCCAAGAAACGATCAACCTGTCTGCGGTCGTAACCGCGCAGAATCCAGCCGCTGCTTGCAAAATGCTTGCGCTTTGGCCGGTCCAGTCGACCCGTTATGAGTGTTTTCATCGCAATGACTCGGTCGCGAGTAGCCTCGAGGCCGGCGTTCGCAACTCTTTTTTGCATTTCGCTGTCTGCGAATGCGTCCTCAAGCCGATCGATTGCTCCGTCGACCGCTGAAACCGAATAGCCACCGCGAACCAGTGTGAACTCCACTCGACGAAGGTCACTTGCCGAGACCACTTGGTCATCGCGGTGGGCGAACTGCTCCCGAGCCAGTGCGATGAAAGAATCAACCTCGGCTGGGTCGTAGCCGAGCTTTTTGGTCTTGGGGAATGTGAAGCTCATGGTTCTATCTTAAACCGCAGGGACAAGCAGCGAGGCAACGAGGTAGGTAACCAAGACCGCGGGCAGAATCGAATCGAGTCGATCCATCACGCCACCGTGGCCAGGAAGCCACGAACTCATGTCTTTTACTCCTAGGTCGCGTTTGATCAGCGACTCGCTCAAATCACCGAAAATGGCGGCCAAGAGCACGGCGGCTCCCAAAATAACGCCAATCCACCAGGGCTTTTGAATTGCGAGGACTACTATGAGCACGGCCGAAGCGCCGCCGAAGACAATCGACGCCAATAGCCCCTCGAGGGTCTTTTTCGGACTAATTCCGGGAGCCAGCTTGTGCTTGCCGAGTTTGCGCCCGACTAGGTAGCCAGCGGTGTCGCTGATTCCTGCGGTTACAATCGCGGCGCACACCCAAGCGGCGCCATCGGGATTTCTCTGAAGAAGGAGGTACGCAAAACTGAAAGTGAGCGGAAGGTAGATGACCACGAAGGCGGCTGCCGAAAAGTCTCGAATTGTGCGCCCGAAGGTTTGCCTTGCATCCTCGCGCTGCTCGAAAAGTAGGTGAATCAGTCGCCAAATGGCCAAAAATAGGATCAAACCCAACGACGACACCCACTGCCAGATTGTTCCGCCGAAGTAGGTGGCCGGCATGATCACCGCAGAACCGATAACCACCGGAAGCCTTGGCACATACCAGCCGGCCCCGCGCAGAGCCGAGGCGATTTCCCATGAGCCAGCTGCGATTCCGATCACGCCGAGGACGATGAAAGCTTCCTTAACGATCAGGATGCTAGAAAGAAACGCCGCCCCCATAAGTAGACCCCAAAAGATCGACTTTGAAAGACTTCTTCCTCCGGCGGCGTCAGACAATCAAACCTCGAGGAGTTCGGCTTCTTTGCGCTTCAAGGCTTCATCGATCGCGTCAACGTGAGACTTGGTGAGCGCGTCCAGTTCCTTCTCGGCGCGAGCTAGGTCGTCCTCGCCGGCCGAACCATCCTTCTTCAAGGCGGCTAGGTCGTCGTTACCCTTGCGGCGAATGTTGCGAATCGAAACTCGACCGTCCTCGGCCTTGGTGCGGACCAACTTGACGTACTCCTTGCGGCGGTCTTCGGTCAGGTCTGGTAGCGAAACCCGAATCACGTTGCCGTCGTTGTTTGGGGTTGCGCCAAGGTTGGGTACTGCCGCCACGGCCTTTTCGATGGCCAGAAGGGCGCTCTTGTCGTAAGGGGTGATCAGGATTGTTCTGGCCTCGGGGTTCTGCAGGCTCGCAAGCTGACCCAGCGGGGTTCCGGTGCCGTAGTAATCGACCATGATCTTCTGGAACATAGCGGGGTTGGCACGCCCGGTGCGAACGGTGCCGAAATCATCCTTTGCGGCTTCGAGGGCTCTCGCCATCTTCTCGGTCGCGGTTGCAATAACCTCTGAAATCATCTGGTGCTCCTTAAGCGGTTACGAAGGTACCGATTTTTTTGCCCTTGATGGCATCGGTCACGTTTGAGTCGGGCTGCATGCCAAAGACGCGCATCGGCATCTTGTTGTCCATGCAGAGGCTGAAGGCTGTCGCGTCAACCACTTTCAGGCCGCGCACAAGGGCGTCCTGGTAGGTGATTGTCTCGAGCTTTTTGGCCTTAGGGTCTTTTTTAGGGTCGGCCGAGTAAACGCCGTCCACGCCGTTTTTAGCAACCAAAACCTCATCGGCCTTGATCTCAAGCGCGCGCTGAGCGGCGACCGTATCGGTCGAAAAGTATGGCAAACCAGCGCCGGCACCAAAAATTACGACGCGGCCCTTTTCGAGGTGCCGAATGGCACGAAGTGGAACGTAAGGCTCGGTAACCTGAGACATCGTGATTGCCGATTGAACACGGACGTCGACCCCGGCCTGTTCGAGAAAGTCCTGAAGAGCGAGGGCGTTCATTACGGTGCCCAACATACCCATGTAGTCTGCCCGGCTGCGATCCATCCCGCGCTGTGAAAGCTCAGCTCCCCTGAAGAAGTTGCCGCCACCCACGACGATTGCAACCTCGGCGTGCTTTGCACCTTCTGCGATCGCCTTGGCCAGATCGGCCACGATGTCTGGGTTTACGCCGAGGGTTCCCCCACCGAAAGCCTCACCTGAAAGTTTTAGCAATACTCTGCGTTTTTGTGCCATGACCATCCTCCTGCTCTAACTATCCTAGGCGTGACAAAAGTAAAAGGCTCGGTCTTACGACCGAGCCTTTTACTAAAAAGTTGACTTAGGCGCCAACGCGCATGCGAACGAATTCGCCTACGGTTACTCCAGCGTTCTCCAGAACCTTAGCTACGGTGAGCTTGTTGTCCTTGGCGAAGTCCTGCTCAAGCAAGACGTTCTCCTTGAAGAAGCCAGTGACACGGCCTTCAACGATCTTTGAAAGCGCAGCCTCAGGCTTGCCTTCGTTACGTGCGGTCTCTTCGGCGATACGACGCTCGGTCGCAACGGTGTCGGCGTCCACGTCTTCGCGCTTTAGGTGAACCGGCGAGAATGCTGCGATGTGAACTGCAACGTCGTGCGCCGTTGCTGCGTCGCTACCCGAGTAAGCAACCAGAACGCCAACCTGTGGCGGTAGGTCCTTGCTGGTGCGGTGTAGGTAAGCGTCGACTGCGTCACCCTTGACTACTGCTAGGCGGCGAAGTTCGACCTTCTCGCCCATGATTGCAGCCTCGTCATTGATTGCATCGGCAACGCTCTTGCCACCGAAGTCGGCAGCAAGTGCCTCGTCCAGGGTTAGTGCGTCGGCAGCGACAATTGCGTCTGCGATCGAGTCTGAGAGAGCGATGAACTTGTCTGCCTTGGCTACGAAGTCGGTCTCGCAGGCGAGCTCGATGAGCCAACCGGTGGTACCCGAAACTCGAGCAACGATCAGACCGTTAGAGGTGGTGCGACCCTCGCGCTTGGTGACGCCTTTGAGTCCCTTTAGTCGCAGAAACTCGAGAGCCTTGTCGACGTTGCCGTCGGCCTCGTCGAGCGCGCCCTTGCAGTCCATCATTCCAGCGCCTGAGCGCTCGCGAAGTGCCTTTACGTCGGCTGCGGTGTAGTTAGCCATTACTTGGCCTCCTCTTCCTTAGTCGCCTCAACTTCTACGACTTCTTCAACAACTGGAGCCTCTTCAACAACAGCGACTTCTTCAGCGGCAGGAGCGGCGATTTCAGCGGCAGGAGTTTCGAGAAGTTCCTTCTCCCACTCAGCCAAAGGCTCAACTTCTTCAACCTTCGAGTGCTTGGCCTTTAGGCCCTCGGCAACGGCGTCGGCGATCACGCGGGTAAGCAGAGCTACCGAGCGGATTGCGTCGTCGTTTCCAGGGATACCAATGGTCACGTCATCTGGGTCACAGTTGGTGTCGAGAATAGCGATTACCGGGATGCCGAGCTTCTTGGCTTCGGTGATTGCAAGGTGTTCCTTGTTGGTGTCGACAACCCAGATGACCGAAGGGGTCTTGGTTACGTTGCGGATACCGCCGAGAGACTTTTCGAGTTTGTCGCGCTCGCGGCGAAGGATCAAAAGTTCCTTCTTGGTTAGACCGGTCTTGGTGGCGCCCGAGAAGTCCATGACTTCGAGTTCCTTTAGACGCGAAAGACGCTTCTGGATGGTCTGGAAGTTGGTCAAAAGACCACCCAACCAGCGCTCGTTGATGTAAGGCATGCCAACGCGCTGTGCCTCGAGAGCGATTGGCTCCTGGGCCTGCTTCTTGGTACCAACGAACAGGACGCTGCCGCCGTGAGCGACGGTTTCCTTAACGAATTCGTACGCACGGTCAATGTGCGAAATCGACTTCTGTAGGTCGATGATGTAGATGCCCGAGCGATCGGTCAGGATGAATCGCTTCATCTTTGGGTTCCAACGACGGGTCTGGTGCCCGAAGTGCACGCCTGCGTCAAGTAGCTGGCGAACGGTTACAACTGCCATGGCAGTGCTCCTTATTTCTCAGTTGTCTTTGCCAGCGGTTGCTAGCAAACCTAGTGCCGCGACAAAAACCGCCCGAAGGACTGATGGTGGTTGTCGTTGATCGACACGCGAAGTCACTTCACCGAAGCAAAGTGCTACTAAAAGCATAGCAGTTATGCACCGAACAACGCTAGGCGAATCCTTGCTGCCAGCGGGATTGCAGGATTTTTAGATGCGCAATCCACTGATTCTTCTGATGCTCTCGTTCATGGCGGTTTTCGCCGCACCGAAACCGGCCAATGCCGACGCGTTATGGCAACTTCCACTGGCAAACCCCAAACTCGTCAACGTCTATTTGCAACCAAACTCCGACTACTCGGCCGGGCATCGCGGGGTCGATTACCTGGTCAAGCAGGGCGAGTCCGTTTTCGCTCCTGCCGATGGCGTCGTGCGGTTTGCCGGCAAGGTGGTGAACCGAGGAGTCTTGAGTTTGACTCACGGTGAAAGCCTGATCACATCATTCGAGCCGGTCTGCACCAAACTCACTGCTGGGCAAAAGGTGGTCAAGGGTGAACCGGTCGCAACCATTTGCAACCTAGACGGTTACCGAAATCACTGCGGGGTCAGAATTTGCCTGCACTTTTCACTGCGAAACCGCGACGGTTACCTCTCACCGCTCACAATTATCGGCGGGCTAGCGCCCAGTAGACTGCTGCCAATCAAGCCCTAGGGTGAGCGATCTCGTAGCTTTCGCGAAGTTGCTCGATGCTTACGTGAGTGTAAATCTGCGTGGTGCCGAGGCTCGCGTGACCTAAGAGTTCTTGAACCGCCCTTAGGTCGGCTCCGCCATCGAGCAGGTGAGTCGCCGCGCTATGTCTCAGCGAGTGCGGGCCGGCCACCCCGGTGGGGGTTTCGGCCAATAAACCGGCCACGAGCGAATAAACCTGACGAACCCCGACTCTGCCACCGCGTGAGGTCAGTAGCAACGCATCGCCACTTTTGTCGTTCGCATAGTGTGATCGACCGACGCTGAGCCAGCGATCGAGCGCCTCTCGGGCCGGTGCGCCAAAGGGAACCATTCGAACCTTGCCGCCCTTACCAAGCACTCGCAAAAGGTTTCTGCTCAGATCGACGTCTTGAACGTTGAGCCCGACCAGTTCGCTGACGCGAGCGCCGCTGGCATAGAGCAGCTCGACCGCAAGCAGGTCTCTCAAACCTCCGGGGTTATCTTCGGTTGCCATCGAATCCAAAACCTTGAAGATCATGTCGAGCGATTCGCGACCAACCACCTGGGGTAGAGTGCGTCCGAGCTTTGGTGTGCGGAGTCTGAGACCTGGGTCGGTTTCGATGAGTTTGTTTTTGTAACACCACGAGGTCAACGAGCGAATGGAAGCGCTCTTTCGAGCCATCGTTGCCTTGCTCAGACCCTTTTCGCTGAGCTCGTAAAGAAAATCTCGCAGTGCCTCAAGGTGAATCCCACTCAGATCGCTGAAGCCGATGCGTTCTAGGTAGGCGAACAGCTCGATGGAATCCGTGCGGTAGCCCTTGACGGTGTGCACCGAATAACCGCGCCCAGACTCAAGGTAGGCGCAGTATTCGCCTAGAACCCGATCGAACGTCTGCACACTCAAAGGTTAAGGCGTTTTCGCCAAGAACCCTGCTCGTTGCGTTCAGCGCGCCCGCCCATTTCGAGCCCACCGAGAGCAATGGCTAGTTCGATGCCGGTCATGCCTGCGCGCTTCGCTATTGCCGGCTGCTCTTGAAACCTGGCGGTCAGGGCGTCTAGCGCCCTGAGCTCGAGGACTCCGAGCGTGGGAGAATCTGCAACCTCCACTTGAGCGAAGCCTGCGAGTTCGATTAGGTCTCGAGGGCCAGACAAGAGAGTCGCGAGGCCGTCGCGAATCAGGCGATGGCAGCCGTCACTGGTGGACTGGCTGATCTGCCCAGGAACCGCCCCAACCGGTCTTCCGATGCTGTTCGCGTGGTTGGCGGTGTTGATGGCTCCGGAGCGGTGACCGGCCT
>CAFBNO010000006.1_pt1 | contig 36288 bp, 40 predicted proteins | sample 7269281 | NCBI WGS metagenome assembly CAFBNO01 (sample SAMEA6814098, study PRJEB35770) | freshwater metagenome | biome: Freshwater; feature: Freshwater reservoir; material: water | place: Czech Republic | collected 2017-05-23 | depth 30m m | reverse complement strand
GAACATCTGCGCGGCGTCTACCACTTGGCTTTTTGGCCAAAGTTAACCTCCGAGGTACTTCGGTTACCGGAACCCTAAGTTTACCCGAACATTACTATTCGGGTGGTTGGTCAATCTGTGAAGTCTCTGACACTACGCAACGACGAATAGGTGAACCGCTAAATCGTGGTCAAGAGCTACGCCCTCGGCGTTGCCTGCTGAGGTTATCAAAATGCGAGTGCCGGAGTGTTCCGCCGAAATTCGGGCGCCAGGAAGGATCCCGAGTTCGCGAAGGTGCGCCAAAAACTCAGGATCGATCTGGACTGTTTCGGCTATGCGCGCCAAAATCAGGTCGTTGGCCGAACCGGTAGCTGCAATTACCGACGTGATTGGAGCGACGCCACTGGCGAAACTTGGGTTGGAAGCCAAGCCGAGCTCTTCGAGACCTGGGATCGGGTTTCCGTATGGCGAAATGTCGGAACGCTCAATCAGCTGCAAAATCTTGATTTCGACTTGCTGGCTCATGACGTGTTCCCAACGGCAAGCCTCTTCGTGCACGAACTCCCATTCGAGGCCGATCACATCGGCTAATAGGCGTTCGGCAAGTCTGTGTTTTCGCATAACTCGCACCGCCTGCAGTCGGCCCTGAGTGGTGAGGGCGAGTTGGCGATCGTCAGCGATTACCACAAGCCCGTCACGCTCCATGCGAGAAACCGTTTGTGACACCGTTGGCCCGGACTGGTGAAGTCGCTCCGAAATTCGAGCTCGCATCGGCGGTTGACCTTCTTCTTCTAACTCCAAAATGGTTCGAAGATACATTTCGGTTGTGTCAATAAGATCGGTCACTGCGCCTCCTTCAATTCGCTTTCAAGAATACTCGCGCGCAACTTGCCGCCCGGCTTCGTTCGATATACTTGGGTAATGGCAAACATCGTGATCCCCCAAGACCTGCTACCCGAGGACGGCCGCTTCGGCTGTGGACCTTCGCGTGTTCGACCAGCCCAAATCAGCGCCTTCGCCGCGGCTGGTGCCGAGTTGATGGGAACCTCGCATCGTCAAGCCCCGGTCAAACACTTGGTGAAACGCGTCCAGGATGGCCTTCTCGAACTGTTCCACGCACCCGAAGGTTACGAGATCGTGCTCGGCAACGGCGGCTCGACAGCTTTCTGGGATGTCGCCGCTTTTTCGCTCGTCCAAGCGAAGGCACAAAACCTAGTTCACGGTGAATTTGGCGCAAAGTTTGCAACTGCACTAACCAACCCCTGGTTAGAAAAGCCGACGGTGATTCAGGGCGAACCCGGTTCGCGTCTAGAGCTCGTAGCCGAAGCCGGCGTGGACTCCTACGCCTACGCCCAAAACGAAACCTCGACTGGTGTGGTTTCTCCGGTCAAACGAGTTTCGGGAGCCGATGAAGGTGCGATCTATTTCACAGACGCGACTTCGGCAGCCGGCGGCATCGACTTCGACCCGAACGAGACCGATGTTTATTACTTCGCACCGCAGAAAAACTTTGCTTCCGATGGCGGTCTCTGGCTCGCACTAATGTCTCCGGCGGCGATCGAACGCGCCGAGCGCATCGATGCCAGCGATCGTTACATCCCAGAGTTTTTGAGCGTAAAGACCGCGATCGACAACTCTCGGCTAAATCAAACCCTGAATACCCCGGCCATTGCCACCCTCTTCCTGCTCGCCGAGCAAATTGAGTGGATGAACAACAACGGTGGACTCGCCTGGGCAGATTCAAGAACTCTCGCCGCTTCTCAACACCTTTACGACTGGGCCGAGAGATCGGTTTATGCCATGCCGTTCGTCGCCAACCCGGAACACCGTTCGCAAGTAGTCGTAACGATTGACTTCGATGGAGTGGACGCCGCCGAAGTTGCCAAGACTTTGAGGGCGAATGGAATCGTAGACGTTGAGCCTTACCGAAAACTGGGACGTAACCAACTGCGGGTGGCCACATTCACCGCTACGGAATTATCAGACGTGCAAAAACTAACCAAAGCGATCGACTTTGTGGTTTCGGAGCTCGGTTAAGTTGAAGTTTTACGTAAAGAGTTCTGAACGCAAGCCTGATCCAACAACCCTAGAAACAAACCCCCGTCCGGTGATGCTGGTCGGGGTTTTGATCTGGGTTGCTCTACTCGGCCTTTTTGTTGCGGTTCCCGCGACGGTTCCGGCTTCTAGGCCTTGGTGGCCTTTCACCTGCGTCTTCGGTGTCGTCCTCGGCGTCCTCGCCTTGATCAGGTACCGCAGAAAGTAACTCGTCTTCGTCGACATCGACGATAACCAAGTCGTCGGCCGCGTCTTCTTCGCCATCGGTTTCTTCAACTTCTTCTGCATCTAGCAGGGCCTGGGCCTCTAGCTCGGCCTGAAGTGCCTTGTAATCGGCCAAACGCTCCGACCAAGGAATCCAGTCGGGTGCTACCAGCGAGGTTTCGCCAGGGAGCAAAACGAATTCGCTTAGTGTCGGGGTCAAACCTGCCGGCTGATGTAGCGTGACCGACCAGTGCCAGTCAAGGTAGCCCTTGAGCTCGCACTTGAAGTGGTATGAAAAGGTGTCGTCGCCCTCATCGACCGACGACATGAAGGCGCCGAAGGGCAGTTTCTCGGTGGTCAAAACCTCGCGAGCGAAATCGGTTTCGTCTTTTACCTTGGTTGTCTTAGTCATCTAGTTCGTCAGCAACCTTACGCAGGATAGCTGCGATTCGGGAGCTGGCCTTAGGGTCTGGCAGTCGGCCATTGGTAAAACTTGGGCCGAGTCCGTCCAGAAGGCGAATCAAATCTTGAATCATCACGGCTAGCTCGTCGGCCGGTTTTTTGTCGCGACGCGAGAGACTCACCGGAGCCTCGAGGATCCGGACCGACATGGCTTGGGCGCCACGCTTGCCATCGAAGAGACTGAACTCAACCCGAGTGCCGTTCTTCACGGAGGTGACGCCCTCAGGCAGAGCCGAACCGTGCAGGTAAACCTCCTGGCCTTCATCTGATGCGATGAAGCCGAAGCCCTTTACGTCGTCGAAAAACTTAACTTTGCCGGTTGGCATTTGGCACCTCCAAATGTGTCCTCCCTATTTTACCTGTGAAGAGGGGACATTGGGCAGGTATCCTATAAGGATGACTAAACCCAAGGACAGCGAGAGAGCTCGACCAGAAAATGTGCTCGCATTCATGATGGTTGGAGTTATCGGGGTTTCAATTTTGACCATCGTGCTGGTGTTACTTTCTTACCTCTTCAAATTTGAACTACCCCACCCGATTTCGTTGATTCCACTAATCGGCTTGCCGTTTGGCGCGTTACTTCTTATCGCCCTGCTAATTGTTCAGGCGCGAAAACTAACCAAAGCTAAGCGCTAACCACCGGGATGAGTCAGGTTCTCGATCTTGCCGGGCGGCTTAGGGCGCTCACAGACGATGAACTCGTTCGCCTGCTCAGAATTCGCGGTGGCAGCTCAACCAACCTCAAAGATTTCTTTGATCTAGCCGAATGGCTACTGCAACCGAAACACATGACTCAGTACGTCAATTCACTTCCCAAGTCGGCACTGCTGTATGTGAGTGGCTCCAACAACGACCATGCGTCACCGGTACTAGACTTCATTCGCTCCGGGGAGTTCGTCCAATTTGAAGACTCGAAGGTTTTGTCTCCAATCGAGACCAGGCAACCGACCAGCCCGAATTCGGATTCGGTCGCTGGCATCCACGCCTTCGAATCAATCTCTTCGATTACCGAACTGGTATTCGACCTCGAACACCGCATTTTGCGCGACGTGGGTAAGCAGGGAATCTCGTTAGCCGACGCAAAACGTCTGGCCGCGCTGACCGGCAAAGAACTCGACTTCGTGCGTAGCGTTTTCGAACTGTCGGCAGCCGCCGGCCTAATCACCCCGATTGACGGCCGATGGGCTCTGACTCTTCGAGCAGCCGATTGGGTGGGTTCAACCGCCGAACAGCGCTGGGGTTTGCTGGCTTCGACTTGGTTAGAACTGCTTGGCTTTGGGGCGGCCGAAGAATTGGGTCGCGAAATCTCGAGGGGCGTCTCACTCGAAAAGGCATTGCGCGACTGCTTCCCGCTCGAGCGCTTCGATGCCACCAGCCGTTTTGGTCACATTTTGACCTACGCCAACCTGCTTGGGCTAGCGATCGAGCACACCGTGTCAACTTGGACGCCACTGCTGCTAAAAGGCGACCGAGCTAAAGCCACCAAATTAATCAGCGCAGCGCTTCCGAAAACACAGGCTCGCATAATCATCCAAGGCGACCTCTCGGTGATTGCACCGGGGCCTCTCAGCACCGACGACGAACGCGAACTTAGATCCTTTGTAGAAATCGAGCAGGCGGGCTTGGCCTCGCGCTATCGGATGTCGGCGCTCAGCGTCAGCTTCGGCATGGAGTCCGGGCTCAGCGTGACGCAGATTCGCGCGACCCTGCAAAGGCTTTCGGGAGGCGCACTGCCTCAGCCAGTCGACTACCTTCTGAACGACGCGGTCAAACGCTTCGGGCGAATTCGAGTGGTCGAGGACGCCAGGAGCGGCGGCTGTTTCGTGACCAGCACCGACGCAACCCTGCTAACCGAGCTCGCGAACGACTCTCGCCTCAAGCCGTACAACCTAATTCGCCTGGATTCAATTTGCCTAAGTTCACGATTTGCGCGCGACATTCTCTACTTCGGACTTCGCGAGGTCGGCCACTGTGCAATTCGTTCGGATCAGTCGGGCAAGCCGATTTCGCCCCAGCGATTCGTCGCCAACGCTGCCCAAAAGGCCGAGTCAGGGGACTGGGTTCAAACGGTAGCCAGATTGCGCGAGAGCGATTTATCAATCAGTTCAAGTTCGGACGACGAAGCGATCATGCGTCAGATTTTGCTCGCCATCAAGAGCAAGGCAAAGATCTCGGTGGTCTTCACCGGTCAAAACGATGTCGAGCAGACAATGCTCCTGGAGCCGAGTGGTGTGGCCAACGGCCGAATGCGCGCGCGAGATCGCAAAGCTGACATCGAGCGAACGATTCCGATTGCCAACATTTCTTCAGTCAGTTTTCTTTAGTCGTCGGCACGAAATAGGCTATACGGATGACCACGGGGCCGCTAATCGTTCAGAGCGATAAGACCGCCCTGCTCGAAGTTGACCACCCGATGGCTGCCGACGCGCGCCACGACCTAGCGGTATTTGCCGAACTAGAACGAGCCCCGGAGCACATTCACACCTACCGAATCACCAGACTCGGGCTTTGGAACGCGCGCGCTGCCGGCCACGACGCAGATTTCGTGCTCGGCGTCCTAGATCGATACGCCAAATTTGCCGTGCCCCAATCGGTTCGCACCGACATCACCGAGACGATGTCGCGCTACGGGCGACTCACGATTCTGCGTGGTGAAGACGGCGAACTCGAACTCTTCTCAGAAGATAAGCCCGTCCTAGCGGAGGTTTCGCGCCATAAGAAGATCAACGAACTGCTTGGCGGGAGAATTAGCGAGACAACGTTCAGAATCTCGCCCTGGGCTCGCGGCCATGTGAAGCAGGAGCTCTTGAAGTTGGGCTGGCCGGCCGAGGATCTCGCGGGCTACACCGAAGGCACCCCTCACCCGATTGAGTTGTTCGAGAGTGACTGGCAGATGCGCGGTTACCAAAAGCAGGCTATCGAAAAGTTTTGGGCCGGCGGCTCGGGCGTAGTTGTTCTTCCCTGCGGCGCTGGCAAGACCATCGTCGGCGCTGGCGCGATGACGGTTGCCAAGACAAACACACTGATTCTGGTGACCAACACGGTTTCTGCACGCCAGTGGAAGAACGAACTCCTCAAGCGCACCAGCCTTACCGAAGAAGAGATCGGTGAATATTCCGGCTCGGTCAAAGAGGTTCGTCCGGTGACGATTGCCACCTACCAAATCCTCACCACGAAGCGTAAAGGCGAATACGCTCACCTCGCTCTTTTAAACGCGAACGACTGGGGGCTGATCATTTACGACGAGGTCCACCTGCTTCCGGCCCCGATTTTCAAGATGACCGCCGAGCTGCAGGCCAGGCGCCGCCTCGGGCTCACCGCCACACTGGTGCGTGAGGATGGCAAGGAAGGCGATGTCTTCTCACTAATCGGTCCGAAGCGCTTTGACGCTCCCTGGAAAGAAATCGAGTCACAGGGCTACATCGCGCCGGCTGCCTGCTTTGAGGTGCGCGTCGATCTACCCGAGCAAGAGCGTCTCGAATACGCGATTTCTAACCAGGAAGACCGCTACCGAATCGCAGCGACATCTCCAATGAAGATTCCGGTCATTTCGAGACTGATGGCAAAACACAAGGGCGAGCCGACGCTGATCATCGGCCAATACCTCGACCAAATTCATACCGTTGCCACCGCGCTGAAGGTTCCGTTTATCACCGGTGAAACCCCCGTTGATGAGCGCGAAGTCTTGTTCAACAAGTTCCGGACGGGTGAAATCTCAACACTGGTCGTCTCTAAGGTCGCCAACTTCTCGATTGACCTCCCGGAGGCCTCGGTCGCGATTCAGATTTCGGGTTCCTACGGCTCGCGTCAAGAGGAGGCCCAGCGTCTCGGGCGAATCCTGCGCCCGAAGGTAGACGGCAGAACCGCCAACTTCTATACGCTCATTGCGAGAGACACGGTAGACCAGGACTTTGCTCAAAACCGTCAGCGCTTCCTAGCCGAGCAGGGCTACTCTTACGAGATCATCGACGCTGAAGAACTGCTCTAAAAACTCGCAAGAGACACTCAACTAACTCACAGCCATCTTTCAGGTTTATCCAGCAAACTCTCAGCATGGAGACAATCAAAGTTCTAGTGGTCGACGACGAGTCGAGCATTCGCGCGCAGCTAAACCAAACCCTAACCTTTGGTGGTTTTACCCCTCACGCCGTTTCTACCAGTCAAGAGGCACTCGAGGTCGCCAAGGTAACTCCCCCGGACTTCTTCATCTTGGACATCAACATGCCAGCCTTCCTGGACATCAACAAAGAGAACCCTGAGGAAAGCGGCCGTAACGAAGGCTTGGCACTGGCCAAGGAGCTCCGCCGCCTGGGCCACACGGCACCAATCATGTTCCTGACTGCGCGGGACGATCGCGAGACCGAGGCTTCAGGCCTCACCTTCTGGGGTGACGACTACGTCGTGAAGCCTTGGAGTAACGCGGCTCTTCTAGCCCGCATGAAAGCAATTCTTCGCCGCTCTGGCAACGACGCTCACCGTCCTCGATTCCTAACCGTAGGCGAGGTCTCGGTCGACGAGGACGCCCACGAGGTCACCGTTGGCGGCACGCCGGTCGATCTCAGCCCGACAGAATACAAACTGCTGACCTACCTTATGGAGAACTCGAATCGAGTGCTTAGCAAGGCTCAGATCTTGGACTACGTGTGGGAATACGATTTCAATGGCGAAATGGGAATCGTCGAATCATACGTTTCATACCTGCGCAAGAAGTTAGACCCGTTGACCAAACAATCCGTGGTGGTTACCAAGCGCGGCATCGGTTACATGTTTAAATCAAACTAATGAAATCAAAAATCGCTGAGGGTTGGGCACGAATCCCCCTGCGCACCAAACTAACCGCATTCTCCGTCGCGATCATCGGCATCTTGCTGGTGGTATCAAGCGCTGGAACACTCTCAGTGGTAAAGACCTACCTTCAGCGAAATGCCGACTCAATTCTTGTCGACACCGCAAAGACTTTAGCTAACGAAGACCCGGCGCTGGTGCAGCTAAAAATCGCCGCTCGGCAACTAGACCTTCCGCGGCTACCTAGCGACTACTTCATCTCATACCTAGATCCAAACGGCACCGAGATTTTCTACATAATCTCATCTGCCGCGAACAAGGGGCTCAAGCCAAACCTCAGCCGCTTCAGCCTCAGCGCTGTTCTCAAAACTCATGGCCTACCCTTCGAGGTTGACTCAAACGGCGTGCCGGTTGCAGGCTTGGTCAACGGTAAGGGTTGGCGAATCGTCGCCGTTCCGCTGACCGTCGCCAGTGGTTCGCTGGTCGTCGCTCTCCCAACCGACTCGAACAACGCGATGCTCGACCAGTACCGAGTCATCGGAGCCTCGTTTGGGTTTCTACTGCTGATAATCAGCGCACTTTCGATTTGGATCACAATCACCTCTGCCCTTAGGCCGCTCAAAGAGGTTGAGCGCACAGCCGAAGCAGTGGCCGCTGGCGACATCACACAACGTTTGCCTCAGCGTCCGGGTAAGACCGAAGTTGCGCGCATCAACACCGCCTTGAACTCGATGCTCGACAGTATCGAGCTGGCTTTCGGCCAACGCGGACGTGCGCTCGAACAGATGCGCAGATTCGTCTCCGACGCCAGCCACGAACTTCGCACGCCACTGGCTAGCGTGCGAGGCTACGCAGAGCTTTACCGCATGGGTGCGCTTGACAAGAAGCAGGACCTGAGCGAAGCGATGGACCGAATCGAATCCGAAGCCATTCGCATGTCTGAGTTGGTCGACAATCTTTTGGTCCTCGCCCGCCTAGACGAAAAAACCGAGATTTCGAAAACCAAGTCCAATTTGGTTGCGGTCACGAAAGAGGTCGGCAAGGACATCGAGCTGAGTACCGGCGTGAAAATTGCCGTTACCGACTTCGACGGTAAAGAGATTTCCACCCACGAGGCAATGGTGGACGTCGGGGCTATTCGTCAGGTTTTGATCAATCTCTTGGCAAATGCGTCCAGATTCTCGAACAAAAAGCAGACCGTGGTGGTTGCCTTCGGCAAAATTGGCAAGCTGAACGTCTTCGAGGTGCGAGACAGCGGCCCTGGAATCCCGACGAATTTGCGTGACAAGGTTTTTGAGCGCTTTTATCGCGCCGACAACTCACGCAACCGCGAAACCGGCGGCTCTGGCCTTGGTCTTGCGATCGTGAAAGCCATTGTCGAACGGCACGGTGGTAGCATCTCGGCGCTCGAGACCCCTGGCGGCGGAGCAACATTCAGGGTTGAACTACCCTAGTTTTCCCCAGAATTCGCTTTCAACCCCCACGCCTTACGGGCTTGTAGTTGCATCATGCCATGACACATTTCACAGTAGATAGCGAGCAGGTGCTGGCCGCTAACAGCACGATTCAGGCAACCATCAATCGATTACAGACCGAGGTTGACAACCTTCACACCAATCTGCAGGGGCTGCAGAATTCATGGCAGGGCGTTGCTGCCACGAGCTTTCAAGAGTTGGTAGGCCGCTGGAGGATCACGGCGACAACCGTCCAACAACAGCTCGGCGAGGTGAGCATCGCGTTGGCACACGCCGCCAAGCAATACGCCGAAATCGAGCAGGCAAACGTTCGGTTGTTCCTTTAAACGAGAAAGGGCGGAGCCTCGCGGCTCCGCCCAACTCGTAAATGACTTTAGAAGTCCATTCCGCCCTGCTGTGGAGATGCAGGAGCCGATGGCTCAGGCTTCTCGGCAACTACGGCCTCGGTGGTCAAGAACAACGCAGCGATCGATGCAGCGTTCTGCAGAGCAGATCGAGTCACCTTTACTGGGTCATTGATGCCGGCCTTCAGCATGTCGACGTATTCACCGGTTGCAGCGTTCAAGCCGTGACCAGCTGGCAAGCTGGCTACCTTCTCGGCTACAACACCAGGCTCTAGGCCAGCGTTGATTGCGATCTGCTTTAGCGGTGCCGAGATTGCTACGCGAACGATGTTCGCGCCGGTGGCCTCGTCGCCGGTTAGTTTGAGGTTCGCAAATGCCTTGGTGCCTGCCTGCAAGAGAGCAACGCCGCCACCGGCGACGATTCCCTCTTCGACGGCTGCCTTGGCGTTTCGAACTGCGTCCTCGATGCGGTGCTTGCGCTCCTTGAGCTCAACCTCGGTGGCTGCGCCGGCCTTGATAACCGCAACTCCACCAGCAAGTTTCGCCAGGCGCTCCTGCAGCTTCTCTTTGTCGTATTCGCTGTCGCTAGCCTCAAGTTCGCGACGGATCTGGTCAACGCGACCGGCAATAGCCGAAGGCTCGCCCGCGCCTTCAACGATCGTGGTCTCGTCCTTGGTGATAACCACCTTGCGAGCGCGACCCAAAAGGTCAAGAGTTGCGGTCTCCAAACGAAGACCGATCTCCTCAGCGATAACCTGACCACCGGTCAGGATCGCGATGTCCTGCAACATTGCCTTGCGACGGTCGCCGAAGCCAGGAGCCTTAACGGCTACCGACTTGAAGATTCCACGAATCTTGTTAAGTACCAGAGTGGTCAACGCTTCGCCGTCCACGTCTTCTGCGATAAGCAGAAGAGGCTTGCCGGTCTGAATGACCTTCTCGATGATCGGAAGTAGGTCCTTCATTGCTGAGACCTTGCTGTTGACAATCAGAACGTAAGCGTCTTCGAGGACTGCCTCTTGGCGCTCAGGGTCGCTGACCATGTAGCCCGAGATGTAACCCTTGTCGAAGCGCATGCCCTCGGTGAGCTGTAGCTCGATGCCGAAGGTGTTGGACTCCTCGACGGTGACAACGCCTTCGCGACCAACGCGGTCGATTGCCTCGGCAATTAGCTCGCCGATCTGGGTGTCTCCTGCCGAGATCGAAGCGGTAGCAGCAATCTGCTCCTTGCTGTCGACTGGCTTTGCGTCCTTGATGAGTTGCTCGATTACCGCCGCGGTGGCCTTTTCGATTCCGCGCTTCAGGCTGATCGGGTCGGCTCCGGCTGCAACGTTGCGCAGACCTTCGCGAACAAGTGCCTGGGCAAGAACGGTAGCGGTGGTGGTTCCGTCGCCGGCCACGTCGTCGGTCTTCTTGGCGACCTCTTTGACGAGCTCGGCGCCGATGCGCTCAAACGGGTCTTCGAGTTCGATTTCTTTAGCGATCGATACGCCATCGTTGGTGATAGTAGGGGCGCCCCACTTCTTCTCGAGCACCACGTTGCGGCCGCGAGGGCCAAGAGTTACCTTGACTGTGTCTGCAAGGATGTTCAAGCCGCGCTCTAGGCCACGACGAGCTTCCTCATTGAAAGTAATGATTTTTGCCATTTGGGGTTTCTCCAAAAAGTAGTTTCTGGCACTCAGGTCTTTAGAGTGCTAAGTCTATTTTGGCACTCTCTACCCCAGAGTGCAAACGAAAAGCGCCACCCCTGTGGGATGGCGCTTTTCGGTGTTAAGTCTTTACTTAGCCAACAACGGTTACGTTGTCTGCCTGTGGGCCTTTGTCGCCACTCTTAACGTCGAACTCAACTCGCTGGTTCTCTTTGAGTTCCTTGTAGCCATCGCCTCCGATAGCTGAGAAGTGCACGAATACGTCTGCACCGCCGTCCTGAGTGATGAAGCCGAAGCCCTTCTCAGAGTTGAACCACTTTACGGTTCCTGTTGCCATTACTTACTCCTGTTACCTATGTTTAGTGCCCGATCAGTCGGACATGAGTCGCATAGAAACTGTTGTAACTATGGCAGCCAAGGGATCACCCCTGGCGGCACAACGACCTATTAGCCACGCTATCCCATTAAGTTCAAAGTAAATAGAGTCTTTTTAAAATAAAACAAGACCTTTATAGACCCGTTACTTTAGAAAATCTGCCCCGAGCACGACCGTAATCGGGTCTGAGTAGTTTGCGTCGAGCTTGATCGGGTACTTTCCGACCACGGCGGTAAGACTTTGAGCGGTCGCCTTGTAGTCGACGTTCGAGTAATAAATCACAGTTTTGCTGGTCTTCTTCGGCAGCTTATCGGCGGTCACCACGAACCAACCGGCGTCCAAAACTTTGTGGGCGACGCCGGAAGCTGTGCCAGCTGTGCCAGTACCGTCGAGGACTGTGACCGGGTAACCCTTGGTCGCATCGACCTGAACATTATTTGTTGGCGCCGGGGCCGAGAAGAGGTTTCCGCTGTCAACCCAGGTGAAACCAAAGTAACCGAGGGTCGCCACGACAAGCGAGATCAGCATGTAACGAAAGAATTCCCTTACGCGATCCCCACCAGTGCGTCGAATGCGATGACGCCCACCGTGGTTTGGCAACTGGTCGAATTCGTCCAGCGGGAACTTTTTTGACATTTAACCTCTTAGTAGATGTTGCTACCTAATATTAGGTCAGTTGAGAGAAGGAATAACCGTGGGCTTCGAAGTAGAAAAGACCGATGAGCAATGGCGCGAAGAACTTACCGAATTTGAGTTTCACGTTCTACGCGAAAAGGGCACCGAACGCGCCCACACTGGCGAGCTCTTGAATGAGGAGAGACTCGGCACTTTCTCTTGCAAAGGCTGCGGAGCCGAACTCTTCAAGAGCGAAACCAAGTTCGACGCTCACTGTGGTTGGCCGAGTTTCTACGAACCTAAAGAAGACCACGCCGTCAAGCTGATCGAAGATCGCTCTCACGGAATGACAAGAACCGAAGTAGTCTGCGCCAAATGTGGCAGCCATCTTGGCCACGTTTTCGAGGACGCCCCGCAGACACCAACCGGAGATCGCTTCTGCATCAACTCGGTGAGCATCACATTTGCTCCCGAGGTCAACTAACAGAGCCGACTATGGGACTCGAACCCACAACCCCCGCTTTACAAGAGCGGTGCGCTACCAATTGCGCCAAGTCGGCAAAACTTTTTACTGTTCTTAGCAAATAATACCCGCGGTAGCGGAGGCTATTTTGAACTTGCAGTGCTCAAGACCCACTGCGCAAACAGTGCCGGGTTCGTGAAGTTGCCGGTGAAGTGTTGTCCATTAAGGATGATGTAAGGGGTACCATCAACCTTTAGATCGGTGCCTGGCACGATTCGCTTGAAGACGGTGTTCTGCGTGTAGTCGAGAACATAAGACTTGTAGGTCGCGTTCTTGATGCAATCTAGAACTGGCTTGTTGTTAACGCCTACAGCCTGGGCTGTAGAGGCCAACTCGTCATTGCTAGGTCCGGCACTTCCTTCTGCTGGCTGGCTGGCGTAGAGCGCTGAGTTGTAATCAAAGAAATGATTTGGGTCACCGTTAGCAACGCAAACTGCGGCTCCTGCCGCACGCGAGGAATACTCGTTCGCGCTGTTTCCATCGAGAAACGCAATTGGGTGAATCTGAACGGTGTATTTGCCCGAAGAAACCCAGTCGCGCAACTGAGCGGCATTCGGTTGCTCAAAGTCGCGGCAGTTTGGGCACTGAAGGTCTTCGTAGATGATGATGTTTGGCGTGGTGGCCTGATCGGCGGCAGTGGTGATTGCCTTCAGACCTTTGCCGATCTTGATACCGCCGTCGAAAATCATATTCGCTGGGCTGGCAGCTGTCGGAACCGGGTTGTTCACTTCGCTCTTGATAGTTAGGACGACACCTGTGACGGCCAAAGCCACAGCGGCAACAATTGAAGTGATCAGAATCATGCGCTTGCGCGATGCACTTCTCTTGGTTGCTTCACGCATCTCGCGGGCTTTCGCTCTGGCGGCTTCGCGCTGTTCGTTGCGGGTTGGTCGTGGTGCGTTGGTCATAGAAATCCTTTATCACGATTGGGTGACTTAGTAGATTTTCTAGTCTAGAACAGGCTGCCCTGCTGGCATAATGGAGTTACCCCCGACCAACCGGTTTGGGGCTCTATCACAACGGATCGTCCGGCACGTCCCTGCCGGTGAGGAGAAAACAATGGCATCAGTAACATTTAAAAAGGCGACTCGCCTTTACCCGGGTGGCACTCGCCCGGCTGTCGACCAGATCGACCTAACCATCGCAGACGGCGAGTTTCTAGTACTCGTTGGCCCTTCGGGTTGCGGTAAGTCGACCACCCTGCGCATGCTCGCGGGTCTAGAAGAGGTCAACGAAGGTCACATCCTGATTGGTGACCGCGACGTCACCGACATCCCGCCAAAGGACCGCGACATCGCGATGGTGTTCCAAAACTACGCTCTCTACCCACACATGACCGTGGCCGAGAACATGGGCTTCGCGCTAAAGATTGCTGGCGTTTCAAAGGAAGAGCGTGCAGAGCGCGTCCTCGAGGCAGCCAAGCTTCTCGACCTCGAAGAATACCTAGCCCGCAAGCCAAAAGCACTTTCTGGTGGTCAGCGTCAGCGCGTAGCCATGGGCCGCGCGATTGTTCGCCAGCCTCAGGTGTTCCTAATGGACGAGCCTCTTTCGAACCTGGACGCAAAGCTTCGTGTTCAGACTCGTACCCAGATCGCTTCGCTTCAGCGTCGCCTAGGTGTAACCACCGTCTACGTAACCCACGACCAGGTCGAAGCAATGACCATGGGTGACCGCGTAGCAGTTTTGAAGGACGGCGTTCTTCAGCAGGTTGACACCCCTCGCGCTCTTTACGAGAAGCCACAGAACGTCTTCGTTGCAGGATTCATCGGCTCACCAGCCATGAACCTTCTCGAGCTACAGATCGTCGAAGGCGGAGTGAAGTTCGGAAACACCGTTCTTCCTGTCGACAAGTCGATCTTGGCAAAGACCAAGGCCAAGAGCCTGACCGTTGGACTTCGCCCAGAAGACCTAGTGATCGCTAAGCAGGGCCTAGAAGTTCAAATCGACGTAGTCGAAGAACTTGGCGCAGATGCGTTCCTTTACGGAAACGCAAAGATCGACGGTGCAAACGCCGACATCGTTGCCCGAGTCTCTGAGATCGACCACCCCAAAGCGGGCGCCAAGGTTACCCTTGCTCCCCAGGGCGGCGTAACTCACCTATTCGATATTGAGTCAGGTCTCCGCCTCAACTAGTTTCATCAGCTAAATACAAAAACTGCCTCGGTGGTCCCAGATTTCTGGTTCTACCGAGGCAGTTTTTTGGCTTAACCGAGCTAGTTGGTGCCTCTGCGTCTAGAAACCTCATAGAGGGCAACGCTGGCGGCAATGCCGGCGTTTAGTGACTCGGTGTGGCTGGTTATCGGAATCGACAAGATTGCGTCGCAGTTCTCTTGAACCAGGCGGCTAAGGCCCTTGCCCTCCGAACCAATTACAAGAACCAGTGGCTCGGTGCCGAGGTCGAAGCTAGGCAAACTGATGTCGCCGTCGCCGTCAAGACCAACCACGAAGAGTCCGCGCTTTTTGAACTCTTTCAGAGTGTTGTTCAGGTTGGCCGCCAAGGCCACCGGGATCCGGGCTGCGGCACCCGCAGAGGTTTTCCAGGCCGAAGCCGTGACACCGGTAGATCTGCGTTGCGGAAGGATTACTCCCTGGCCACCGAAGGCGGCGACCGACCGGAGGATTGCGCCGAGGTTGCGAGGGTCGGTGATGCCGTCTAGGGCCACGAATAGCGGCTTCTGGCCGCGGGCGATCACCTTGTCGAGCAAATCCATTGGGTGCAGGTAGTTGTAAGGCGGAACCGCGAGCGCGATGCCCTGGTGAACCGAGTCGAAACCGGTTAGGCGGTCGATCTCTGGTCTGGTCACTTCGTGCACCGGAATCTGACGGGAGTTGGCCAGTGTGATTGCCTCTTTGACGCGGTCATCAACCTCGATGCGGTTAGCAAGGTAAAGAGCCGTAGCCGGGACCTTCGCGCGCAGGGCCTCGACCACCGAGTTACGGCCAGACAAAACCTCGTTGGCATCGCTGGCCTTCGAAACCGGCTTCGAGTTGCTTCTAGCTGCCCCGGCTACGCCGGCGGTGCGAGCGCTCGGAGCAAGAAACTCACCCTTGCCCGTAGCGGTGCGGCGCTCCTCGGCACGCTTGCCCTTGAATGCCTTGTGACCCTTGCGCTCTGCGGCCTTGGGTGTTGGCCCGCGACCCTCGAGGCGAGCCTTGCCGTGACCACCGGTGCCTACGGTTGGTCCTTTTTTGCCTTTTGCGGTGCCAGGGCGGTTGCCTTTGCTAGCCATTGATGCTCCAAGTCGTTCCGTTTGCGGTGTCTTCGATCGAAACACCTAGTTGGCTTAGTTGCTCGCGAATCGAGTCCGATCGCGAAAAATCTTTGTTGGCACGTGCCAAGTTGCGCTCTTCAAGCAGCGTTTCAACCCTAGCCGCAAGTTCGGGGCTCGAAGTCTTTTGCTCGCTCGTGATACCAAGTACCGCAGCCATGGCCAAGATCTCGCCGATTGCCGATTCATCACCCGAGTTAGCGGCACGAACCGCGTCATGCAGCACTGCGAGCGCTCCTGGAACATGGAAGTCGGCGTCCATCACGCTCCTGAATTCTGCGGGCACCTCGGTGGCAACAGCGGTTGAGTTTCGAGCCATGAGGTTTTTGATGCGTGAAAGCGCGGTTTCGGCCTCGGCGATTACCCCTGGGGAATAGTCGAGATTCGATCGGTAGTGCGCCGATCCGAGCCAGTAGCGAACTGCCGCGGGGCTCCCCTGATCGAATACCTCATCGACCGAGACGCCGTTGCCAAGCGACTTGGACATTTTCTGCCCCGAAACCGTGACTAGGCCATTGTGCATCCAGTAGCTAGCAAACCCGTAACCGGCCGCGCTCGATTGCGCCAGCTCGTTTTCATGGTGAGGGAACCTTAGGTCGAGCCCGCCGCCGTGGATGTCGAAGGTTTCGCCGAATTCGGCGAAGGTCATTGCCGAGCACTCGATGTGCCAACCCGGGCGACCCCTACCCCAAGGTGAATCCCAGGCGGCGGTTTCTGGTTCGCCTGCCTTCGGCGCCTTCCAGAGCGCAAAGTCGTGAGCGGCTCTGCGGCCACCGCCGATGGCCTCGCCCTCCATGTTTTCAAGCTTTTGGTTGGTCAGTTCGCCGTAGCTCGACCACGATGCGGTGTCGAAGAACACATTGGCACTGCCTTCGGCCTGGTACGCGTGCCCTCGTTCGATCAGGGTCTCGATCAGCGAGATCATGCCGGCGATATGTTCGGTCGCGTGCGGGCGGTTCTCGACCCCTGCGCCGATTGACTCGTAAACCGAGTTGAAGAGCGCATCGACTTCTGCCGCGAGCTCGCGCCAGTCGCGGCCCTGCTCATTTGCGTTCGCAAGGACCTTGTCGTCGATGTCGGTGACGTTTCGGACCATTTTCACGTCTAAGCCGTGCCCGATGCGCAACCAGTTGGCGATGATGTCGAAGGCCACGGCACTTCGAAGATGGCCTAGGTGCGGCGCTGACTGAACTGTCGGCCCACAAACGTAGATTGAAACCTCACCGGGCTTGATTGGTTTGAAGGCGCGAAGCTGCCCGGTTTTTGAGTCGTGCAGGCTTAGGCTCACGATTCCAGCCTATCCAAGCGCCTTTTGATTAGTGCGGTAGCCACAACGGCAACCCCCTCGCTGTTGCCCAGGAATCCGAGGCCGTCTGTCGTGGTCGCACTCAGAGTCGTCGGTGCTCCAATCAATGTCGTCAGTGCGCTTTCGACTTTGCGGCGGTGCGGGCCTACCTTCGGGCGATTGCCGATGATTTGGGCCGAAACGTTGCCAACCTGCCAACCTGCGGTATCCAGAAGACGAATAGCCTCGTTCAAGAACACCGAGCCATTTGCGCCTGAAAATTCTGGGCGATCGACACCAAAGTTTGAGCCGATGTCGCCGAGACCCGCGGCCGATAGCAGCGCGTCCACAATGGCGTGGCTGAGGGCGTCGCCGTCGGAGTGGCCGTCCAAACCTCGCTCGCCCTCCCAGAGCACTGTTCCGAGGTATAGCGGCTTTGCTGTGTCTTCGGTGAACCGGTGGGTGTCGGTGCCAACGCCGGTTCGAGTTTCGGTTTCGAGATCCTCTGCGGTCGTGATCTTGTATGCCGTCACATCGCCTTCAACGAATCGAATCGAGGCTCCGGCGGCCTGCATCAGCGCGGCGTCGTCGGTGAAGTCAGAGGTGGCGGCTGCGTAACCGGCCAAAAGTGCATCAGTCATAAAACCTTGGGGTGTCTGTGCCCGGCGAAGCTTGCTGCGATCAACGGTTTCGAGAACCTGCTCACCCTCGACTCGTTTGATCGTGTCGACAACCTCGAGAACTGGCACCGTGCCCATGCCGGTCTTGCGAACACTGTCGGCGACCCGGTCAAAAACGGCTGCCGGGGTGAAAGCCCTGGCCGCATCGTGAACTAGGACGATTGGAGCGGTCACAACAGCGAGGGCGTTTGCGATCGATTGCTGGCGAGTGGCCCCTCCGGCAACAACGACGTACTCAACGTCGCCAACTGCTGCTGCCACGAGCCGTGAAACCAACTCGAGGTGATCTGCGGGTGCCGCGACCACTATTTGACTCAGCCCTCGGGCGCGCGAGGCGCCAATGAGTGCGTGTTCAAGAATTGTCTTGCCCGAAAACTCAACCAGAGCCTTAGGTTTGTCTGCGCCGAGGCGAAGGCCCTGACCCCCGGCAACCAAAACCACCGCTAGATCCGGCGTCATGGCAGGTTAGTCCTTCTTGGTGGAGAGAACTTTTTCGACCTCGCCGGCAGCCGCTTCTTCGGTGATTCCGCGGGCGAGAGCCCACTCGGATTCGAGAACCTGACGGGCCTTGGCGAGCATGCGCTTTTCGCCGGCAGAGAGACCCTTGTCTTGGTCGCGGCGCCAAAGGTCGCGAACCACCTGAGCGACCTTCATGACCTCACCCGAGTCGAGCTTTTCGTTGTTGGCCTTGTAACGGCGTGACCAGTTGGTTGGCTCTTCGACGAATTCTTCGCGAAGGCACTTCTTGACCTCTTTGAGCTGGTCGTCGTCGATAACCTTGCGAACGGGAACCTGACCTTCGTCGGTTCCGATCTTCGATACCGGGATCCAAATGTGCAGCGAGGTGATTGAAACCTCGAGGCGAAGGTGTGGCTCAACCTCTCCGCGAAATGGGCGATCGGCGATTTCGACGATTTTTGCCGCACCGTGGTGCGGATACATTACTGTCTTGCCCTTTTTGAGGTGAGCTGGGGTTGCCATGGAGTTAATTCCCTTCGAAATAACGATTTTACCACAGACACCCAAGTTTCTAAAGGGTAAACTAGACGGGTCTGCTGCCCATTTAAGGAATTATGAACATTCAAAAAACCGTTACCGCAGGTTTACTGGCCGCCACACTTCTCCTAGGAGCCACTGGCTGCAGCTTGACCAGCCAAGCCGAGAACGAAATGGTCGCCATCGCTAGCGACGGTAGCCTCGCCAACATCGGCAACGTAAAGCTTCGCAACATGATCTACCTGAGTACCGGAACCGGTGTCGGCAAACTAATTGGTACGGCAGTCAACTCTGGCGACAAAGTTGTTCAGCTGCAGATTCAGTGGGTGGACTTTGACTTATTTGCAAAAACCAACCCCGTTTTAATTCCAGCCGGTGAAGCGGTGTCTTGGGGTGCAAACCCAGAGGTTGCAGCTCTCGAATTGAGTATCTTGGGGGCCCCAGGAAGCAACACAACTATCTGGGTTTCGGTTGACGGCGCGACCGGGTTGCCAGTAACGGTTCCGATTCTTGACGGCACGCTAGAGCAGTACGCGCCCTACTTCAAAAACTAGGCTTCGAACTTGTAACCGAGGCCTCGCACCGTTATTAGGTGCTGAGGGCGCTCCGAGTCCGGCTCGATTTTGTTACGCAAGCGCTTCACGTGTACGTCCAGGGTCTTGGTGTCGCCGAAGTAGTTCGATCCCCAGACCCGCTCAATTATGAGGTGACGCGGTAGAACGCGATTCACGTTTCGCATCAGTAGCTCGAGTAGCTCAAATTCTTTCAGTGGGAACGCGACCTTGTTGCCATCTACCGTGACGATGTGGCGTTCGATGTCCAACCTGACCGGCCCCGCCGTGAGAACGTCTTCGTCATCGAATACCGGGTCGGTTCGGCGACTGAGTACCTTGTTGATTCTGGCGATGATTTTCGAAGATGATGCAAGCTTGGTGATGTAATCGTCCGCACCGATTTCGAGCCCCACGACCTCATCGGTTTCTGAATCTTTTGCCGTCAGCATGATGATCGGCACATTTGAGGTTTGACGGATCGTGCGGCAGACCTCATTGCCGCTGATGCCTGGGAGCATTAAGTCGAGGAGTATCAGGTCTGGGGCGCTATCTGCGAAGCGGGCAAGCGCTTCATGGCCATCGGCTGCGAGCACAACCTCGTGGCCTTCCTTCGGTAACAAAACCGCAAGGGTTTCGCGGTATGAAGCTTCGTCTTCGACGACCAAGATTTTAGCCATTAGTAACCTTCTTCTTCGCTACTAACTTTTTATCGGCTAAAGGTAACCGCAAGGTAAACGTCGAGCCAATTCCCGGCTTTGATGAAACCTTGATTTCGCCGAGGTGAGAAGTGATCACGTGCTTCACGATACTTAGCCCCAAACCAGTGCCGCCAGTTTCTCTAGAACGAGCCGGATCGGTGCGGTAAAAGCGTTCAAAGATGCGCTTTAGATCCTCTTTAGAAATACCCACACCGGCGTCGACGACTGTCACTTCGGCGACGTTTCCACTCTGCGAGAGTGACACCCCGACTTTTGAACCCTCAGCTGAATAGACGATCGCGTTTTCGACGATGTTCTTGAATGCCACCGCGAGCATCTCTTCGTCACCGATTACCCGAACACCCTTTTCGCCCAGGTAGTCGATTTTCACCTTTCGGCGCTCGGCCTTGAATGCGTTTCTGTCGATAGCGTCGCGGACCACAGCGTCCAGGTCAATGATCTCGGCTCCGACAATGGTTTCTGCGGCTTGAATCCGAGAAAGCTGAATGATGTCTTTAACCAGGGCACTGAGCCGCTTGGACTCCTTGAGCACGTTTTCAGAGAACTTCTGCACCAGTTCGGGATCGTTGGTGTTGTCCAGAATCGCCTCCGAAAGCAGTCCGATAGCGCCTACGGGGGTCTTGAGTTCATGTGAAATGTTCGCCATGAAGTCGCGCCTAGTTTCGTCAAGTCTCTGCGATTCGGTCTTATCATCAACAATCAGCAGGACGCTGCCCGCACCAAGATCGGCAGCCCTAGCGCGAACGAAAAGCTTCTTGACACCCTTGATTCCAGCGCTAAGTTCGAGTTCTTCGACCTCGATGACCTGGGAGTCTCGAGCGCGAATAACAAGTTCGAGAAGCTCTTTGTGAACGATTATTCTGTCGCGGATCAAACCCATGGCCAAGGCGCTGGTTGTGGCTCGAACCACCCGGTTCTGTGGGCTCAAAACAATGCCCGCTTCGGCCAAAACCTCGAGAAGTTCGGCTGCACCATCTGAAATCGCGGCGGCTTCGTCGTATTTGGCCAAGACGTCCTGGCGAACGAAAAACACGAGCAGACCCATCGCACTCATACCGAGCACGAAAGCGAGTATCAGCAACCAGAAGTTCACGCCTTAAGGGTAACCTCCAGTCAAACTATTTTTCTCGGGGTTAAGGGTTTGTTTGGCAATCGTTTACTATTCACTGAGAGGCTCTTTAGTAACTAGCAACCGAATGAAGGTGCACCATGCGCGAAGTTTTCCAAAATGAACTCAAAGAGGTTCAGGACCGCCTAGTTGAGATTGCCTCCGACGTCACCAACGTCATGAAAAACGCGACCATTGCGTTCACGACTTCGGACGTCACCGTTGCAGATCAGGCAATCGCCAGCGCCGACGCCATCAGCGAAAAGGCCCTAACCCTCGACGAGCTCGTGATTCGGATCCTCGCACGTCAGTCTCCGGTTGCCCGCGACCTCCGAATCCTAGTTTCGGCTCTTCGCATGAGCGCTTCACTCGAGCGCATGGGCGCTCTTGCTTCGCACATCGCGCAGATCGCCCGATTTAGATTCCCTGGGTCCGCTGTTCCAGAAAGCCTCATGCCTGTTTTCGTTGAGATGGGCAAACTAGACGTCGAGCTAGGCAAGAAAATCACGAAACTGCTGGCCAACCCAGACGTAGACGTTGCCCGATCGATTCAGGCCGAAGACGAGCGCGTAGACGAGCTACACCGAGGCGTTTTCGAGACAGTTCTAGCCGATTCTTGGAAAGAGAACGCGATGTTCACCGTCGACGTAACCCTTGCCAGCCGTTATCACGAGCGCTTCGCCGACCACGTGGTCGACATCTCCGCCAAGGTCAGCTATTTGACCACCGGCGACTGGTCTGAGTAACTAACTACTTCTTAGCGCCCTGAGCTGCCACTGCGGCCGCTCCGGCTGCTGCCGCTGCCGGGTCAAGGTATTCGCCGCCGGCAATCAATGGCTTGAAGTTTTCGTCCAGTTTGTAAACCAATGGGATTCCGGTTGGGATGTTCAGTTCGGCAATGTCTTCGTCGCTGATCCCATCTAGGTGCTTGACCAGCGCGCGAAGCGAGTTGCCGTGCGCGGTGACCAGGACGGTCTTGCCAGCGATTAGATCCTGCTTAATTTCGTCGTCCCAGAGTGGAAGCATGCGAACCAAGACATCTTTGAGGCACTCGGTCTTAGGAATCTCGCTCAGACCGGCGTAGCGCTCGTCGTGGGCCTGTGAATACTTGTCGTTGTCGTCGATCGGCGGTGGTGGAACGTCAAACGAACGGCGCCAGATTTGAAACTGCTCGGCGCCGTACTCGGCAAGAGTTTGAGCCTTGTCTTTGCCCTGCAGTGCGCCGTAGTGACGCTCGTTTAGGCGCCAGTCGCGCTTGACGTCGATCCACGAACGCTCGGCGGCGTTCAGCGCAATGTGCGCGGTGTTGATCGCGCGCTTTAGACGCGAGGTGTAGAGAAGCTCTGGTTTGAGGCCACTCTCGGCCAGCAGTTCGCCGGCACGTTGTGCCTCGGCGCGACCCTGATCGCTGAGATCCACGTCGACCCAGCCGGTGAATAGGTTCTCCTGGTTCCAGGTGCTGTTGCCGTGACGGAGCAGGATGAGAGTGTATTTGTGAGCCATGACTTAAGTTTAGAGCGTGGCAAAACCAATCGGCACTGTGACGCGTGGCACGACCAACCCAAATCGGTTGCGTCGCGTCGACCGCTACATCGCGAGCCTGCCGATTATCAAAACTCCGAACCCCGTGGTCGTCGATCTCGGCTTTGGCGCGAGCCCAATCACCGCGGTTGAACTTCGGGCTCGACTTCTCAAGGTGAATGCGGGCGTCCGCGTTGTCGGTGTCGAGATTGAGCGCGAGAGAGTGGAGCGCGGTCTTGCGGTTGCGCAACCGGGGCTCGATTTCACCCACGGCGGTTTCGAGACTCCCCTGCCTGCTGGCCTGAAGGCGGCAACGGTGATTCGCGCCTTCAATGTGCTTCGTCAATACGACGAATCTGCAGTGGCTGCCGCCTGGCAACTGATGCAGTCGAGGCTCGCACCTGGCGGGCTACTGATCGAGGGCACCTGCGACGAAATCGGTCGGCTGAGCTCTTGGGTCACCTTGGACTCAGCGAGGCCGCTCTGGTTCACCATCTCGCTGCGACTGAACGGTTTAGAGCAACCGAGCAAGGTTGCCGAACGGCTCCCCAAGGCACTGATTCACCACAACCTACCAGGCGAGAGAGTCCACGACTGGCTAGCGGCTCTAGACAAGGCCTGGGCGATGCAGGCACCGCTTTCGACCTTCGGTGCTATTCAGCGCTGGGTCGCGGTTTGCGAGCAACTCGTTGGTGAGGGGTGGCCAATAACGGTAGACCGAAAGCGTTGGCGCCTAGGTGAAGTTACGGTCGACTGGAACGCCGTAAAGCCCTAGATTTCGGGCAGTTCTTCTCGAGCGTCTTCTTCGCTCATGCCGCTGGCGCAGAGCAGATCAACAAGCATCGGGCGTAGCAGCAGCAAAACCGAGGCTTCGCGAATCTGATCGGCCAAACCAAACTTCTTCGGATCGAGTTGGTGAATGACCTCGAGAAACACCTCTTGGGCATCGCTAAGTGCCTCGGGCTCGGAGAGCCCCTTCTTCAGCAAACCAGCTCCTGCCAAGAGTTGCTCGAAAAGGTCGGCAAGGTGGGGCCTCTTTTGCCCGTCACGCAGAAGAAAGTCGATGCGTCTGGCGACGACCCGCAGGTTTCTAGTGGCGAGATCCATGCCGCGCATCAAACGCACTTGACCGCGTAGTTCATCGCGGTACTTGATTAGGAACGGCGAGACCCGACTAATCGAAATAGCGCTGTCGAGCGACATTCGCCAGTTATCGATGAGCGGCTGGGTTCGTCGAACCTGCCTGAGGGTTTCATCGGCAACCTCAAGGTTTACATCGCGAGTTGCGGTCTTTAGCGCCTCGATGCTGTCGATGAAAACCTCAAAAAGCTTGCCGGCGTCTTTGCGAGCTATGCCTCTCGGGTCCCGCGGAATCAGCGCGGTCACAAGCAAGGCAACTGCACCGCCAACGATTCCGTCGATACTGCGCATGTAAACGCCGCCGGTCTGCACCTGCAAAAGTTGCACGAGGATCGCCTGAATTCCAACTGTTAGTGCGAAGGACGCGCTACCAGAGATGAACCGAGCGAGCGACAAACAGAGCAAGAGCGTAATGACCATCTGCCAGATGCCAGGCCCGAAAGCCAACAGCATCGACTCGGAGAGCGCGATTCCCGTGATCATTCCTAGCGCGGTTTCTAAGACTCGCCTCGGTCTTGCGTCCCTGGTGAAACCGAGGGCGGTGATCGTTACCGTCACCGAAAGAAGCGGGGTCTGGTGACCCAGAACCCAGTGCGAGAACCAATAGCCGACGCCGGCGGCAAAGACGATCTGCAGAATCGGAACGATCGAATCGAAAAGTCTCGCGAGGGCGTCCTTCAAACTCCACTTGATGTTCATCGGCGTTGATTCAACTCACTTCGAGGCGGCAGCGAGGCGGCCTTGCCCGCGGTTGGGGGAACAATTACCTCTTGAGCGGCCGAAACATTTCCGACCATCAGGGTTGCCTCAACCGGCACCGAACGAGAGAGCACGGCGAGCGCTATCGGGCCCATTTCGTAGTGGTTGGCGACCGAGGTCACTCGGCCAACAACCTTGCCATCGAGCGTCACATCGACCTCTTCTGGCAACAGGTGGTTGGAGCCATCGAGGTGCAAGAACGTTAATCTGCGCGGCGGGTGACCCAGGTTGTGAACCTTGGCAACGCTCTCTTGGCCGCGGTAGCAGCCCTTGCTCAGGTGCACCGCCGTTGAGAGCCAGTCGAGTTCGTGCGGAAGCGTTCGATCATCAACCTCGTTGGCCTGGCGCGGGCGGCGGGCGGCAACTCGAAGCGCTTCGGCTGCGTCCAAAGGCACCAACTCGATTTCGGGAGCCGACTCGAGAATGTGCTCTCGACCATTGAACACCGGGGCGTCTTGCGCATAACGCACTCCACCGCCAACAACATTTGGCCACGGGTCAACCCAGGTAATACCAAAGTCGGTGTCGATTCCGAAGAACACCTTGAGTTCTGGGTGATCGGTCACCCGGACGTCCGAGCGAAAGATCATTTTGTCAAGCCAGACCAAAAGCGCTTCCTTGGTGGACGATTCAACGATTGCCCAGGTGCGCTCGCCATCCTCGACTAGGTGCAAAACAAACTCGACGTGACCGTGGGGGTCTAGCTGCAGGGCTTCGGCGCTTTGGCCTTCGCCAAGCGAACGAAGTTCTTGAGACAGGATCGAATTCAGCCAAGTGTGACGGTCGTTGCCCTCGATGGCAATCACCGCACGGTCGGTAAGCGGCGCGAGAGCCTTACCTTCGGCGAGCGCTCGTTGCTCGAGCAGTGGGTTTGGCATTACCCAACACGTTCCAAGCGGGCGGACGCGTGCGACTTCAGCTCGCCGCCGGGCATTGCGATATCCCAAGCCCAAAGCAGTGCGCCTTCGACGAGCCCGTAGATCCTGGTGCTGTGGCGATAGATTTTTGCGCTCTCAAAAGCGACTCCGTGAGCGCTGGCGAGGTGAATCTGGGCCAGCTTGACGTAGCCGTGGTAAAGCTCGGCCGAGCCGCCGGGGTGAATGGTAGAAACTTCGATGTCGAATCCGCCGGTCGCGTTTCGATACTGTTCTAGATCTTCGTGAGTCTGAATCGTGGTTTCGCCTACTCCAGGCAACAAGCCGGGGCCAGCGTCGAAGTCTTGTCGAGGTCTTGCAACCCGCCAGTAGCCCAGCTCGCTGGGAAGCGCGGTCTTGTTGTCGTCGTCTAGCGACGCAGTCGAAATGTAGGTAAGCGTGCCGTGGCCGCCATCGGCGAACTCAATGCGCTGGTGAAACTCTTGCTCTTTGCCTTCGAAGGCAATGATGCCCGTGCCCTCCCAAGAACCAATAAGGAAAGACAACGGGGTCAGCTCGATTGGTAAGCCTTCGGGCAGTTCGAACAACTACTTCTGACCCTTGAAAAGCTTGTAGAGAACGAGGACCGAAATCGCTGCGATTGCGAGAGACGCAAGAACTAGCAAACCGGTGAAAAAGATATCCGCAGAAAAGACCATGGGCCCATTTTACCTTTGAAAGAACAGAACATAGATGCTGGCGATTGCCAACATCAGATAAGAACCGCCGGCGACGTAAACCAGTTTCTTCACAAAGCCTTGATGACCTTCGAGAAAAAGGTGAATCATTGAGACCAGTGCCGTGGCGCTAGCCAGAATCGCCCCAAAACTGGCGAGTACCTGCGAATGCGGCACAGTGAAAGTCGCGACCAGCGTTGCCAGGGCGACCAGCACCCAAATGCTTATGATCTCGATCCAGCCACTCTTCACAGTTACATTGTGCCAAACATGAGCCTTTAGACTTGATAAATAGGTCTTTTAGGAGAGAAATGGCCCACCTCCTCGTTTTGTCGGCAAATGCCGGTAGCGAGGTTTTGCCTGCCCTCAGCCTTCTCCCACACAAGATTCGCGAAATCGAGGCCTCGCCGGCAAACATCGTCATGGCCCCCTCACACGACCTCGTTTTTCTTGATGCCAAGCGCGACCTAGCCGCGGCAAAATCCCTTGCCCGCGTGATGCGAACCACCGGACTTTCGGTGCCTCTGATTGTCGTGGTAACCGAGGGTGGTCTGGCTGCGATGTCTCACGAGTGGGGCGCAGACGACATAATTCTCGAATCGGCAGGCCCCGGCGAGATCGAAGCCAGAATTCGCTTGGCCCTCAGCCGCAACAAGGGCGAATCAAACGATGAACTTATTAGCTCGGCTGGCGTAGTCGTCGACGAAGCGAGCTACTCGGCAAGAGTCGACGGTCGCCCGATGGACCTGACGCTCATCGAGTTCGAGCTTCTGAAATACCTGATGCAACACCCCGGCCGAGTGTTTTCCCGTGCACAACTACTTAGCGAAGTTTGGGGTTACGGCTACGCTGGAGAAACCCGCACGGTAGACGTTCATATCAGGCGTCTTCGGGCAAAGTTGGGCGACCGAGGTGGCTTGATTGGCACCGAATACGGTCGCGGCTACCGGTTCAACCTATTGAAGGATGAGGAGGCTTATGTCTGACATGTCTGACGAAACAATGTCAATCACAATGCCTGCTCCGAGCGACCTGCCGAACGATCGGTTCCTCGACCGCGAGGTTTCCTGGCTGGCGTTTAACCAGCGCGTCCTCGAACTTGCCGAAGATCCAGAGCTATACCTGCTCGAGCGCGTCAACTTTTTGAGTATTTTTTCGTCCAACTTGGACGAGTTCTTCATGGTTCGCGTTGCGGGCCTAAAGCGCCGCATCGCAACCGGGCTCACCACGATTGCGGCATCCGGCAAATCTGCCGAGGAGGTGCTCGACTCGATCCGCGAGAACGCGCACGCCCTGCAAATGCGACAGGCCACGTTGTTCCGCGACGAAATCGAACCCGCGCTGCACAAGCACGGAATCTCGGTGGTGCGTTGGAACGATTTGAACGAGACCGAACAGACCAGTCTGAACGAGTACTTCCACAACCAGATTTACCCAGTGCTAACCCCCCTCGGCGTTGACCCGGCCCACCCGTTCCCATACATCTCGGGCCTTTCGCTCAACGTCGCAGTGGTGTTCCGCAAACTCGATGACGGCACCGAACAGTTTGCCAGGGTAAAAGTTCCGCCACTGCTGCCGCGATTTGTGCGAATTCCAGGTGAATCTGGCACGGGCAATTACCGATTCCTGCCGATCGAGGAGCTCATCGGCGAGAACCTGGGCGAGCTGTTCCCGGGCACCGAAATGCTTCAGCACCACCTGTTCAGGGTCACCCGCAACGAAGACCTAGATGTCGACGAGGACGACGGTGAAAACCTACTGATCGCCTTGGAGCGCGAGCTGTTGCGCAGAAGGTTCGGCCCACCAGTGCGACTTGAAGTTGCCGAAGACATGAACCCAGAGGTGCTCGACCTCTTGGTTCGCGAACTCGACATCAGCGAGGACGACGTTTACCGGTTGCCTGCACTGCTCGACCTGACTGGTCTGACCCAGATTGCCGCGATCAAGAAAGCCGAACTGAAGTTCCCACCGCACCCGGTAGTCACCAACCGGTTCCTGATTCCAGGGGAAGACGAAAAGACCAGCATTTTCAAGGCGATCCGTGAGCGCGACATTCTGCTTCACCACCCTTACGAGTCTTTCGCGACCAGCGTCCAAGCATTCTTAGAGCAAGCAGCGGCCGACCCAAAGGTCCTGGCAATTAAGCAGACTCTTTACCGCACCTCGGGTGATTCACCGATCGTTGACGCCCTAATTTCGGCTGCCGAAGCCGGCAAGCAGGTCCTGGCCCTGGTCGAGATCAAAGCCCGGTTCGACGAGCAAAACAACATCACCTGGGCCCGCAAGCTCGAGCAGGCCGGCGTGCATGTGGTCTACGGAATCGTCGGTCTCAAAACCCACTGCAAGCTGTCGCTAGTGATTCGCCAGGAGGGCAACCAACTTCGCCGCTACTGCCACATTGGCACCGGTAACTACAACCCGAAAACCGCTCGCTACTACGAGGACTATGGCCTACTGACCTCTCGCGAAAGCGTCGGCGAAGACCTGACTCGCCTGTTCAATCAACTATCGGGCTATGCCCCCGATGCAACCTTCAAGTCGCTGCTGGTTTCGCCAGGCAGTGTGCGTCAGGGGCTGTTTGATCGCATTGAGCGAGAAATTTCTCATAAAGAAGCCGGCAAAGAGGCGAAAATTTCGCTCAAGATCAATTCCCTGGTGGACGAGCAAATCATCGACGGACTCTACCGTGCCGGGCAAGCGGGGGTCGAAGTCGAGATTCTCGTTCGAGGCATGTGCGCGCTAAGACCAGGGGTTCCCAGCTTGAGCGAGAGCATCAAGGTTCGAAGCGTTTTAGGCCGGTACCTCGAACACTCTCGAGTCTTTAGTTTTGCGAATGGCGGCGATCCCGAATACTTCATCGGCTCTGCAGACATGATGCATCGAAACCTTGACCGACGGGTCGAGGCGTTGGTGCGAATCGTGCAACCCGACCACATGAAAGACCTCGCCGGCATGTTTGCCCTGGCCATGAGCGACGAGGCGTCCTCGTGGCACCTAGGTGCCGATGGAATTTGGATTCGTCACAAGACCCCGAAAGATGTTCAAGACGAGATCATGCGCGACATCGCCGCACGTAAGGTTGGCCGCTAACAAATGACAATTTATGCGGCCGGCGCGCTTTGCTGGCGTGAAGAAAAAGGACGCCTACTCGTAGCGGTAATTCATCGCGCGAGGTACAACGATTGGGGTTGGCCCAAGGGCAAGGTTGACCCGGGCGAAACGCTGCCTGAGACCGCAGTACGTGAAATTTTGGAAGAAACCGGCCTCAGCATCCGTCTGGGCATGAGCCTTGGTGTGCAAAAGTACAACCTGCCAAATGGCAAAGAAAAAGAGGTCCACTACTGGGCCTCCAAGGTCACCTCGAGGGCTCTGAAAGCCTCAAGTTTCAAGCCTTCCGAGGAAGTAGCCAAGGTCGATTGGCTTACCCCCGACGAAGCGACCCTACTACTGACATACGAACACGACAAAACCTTCCTCGAAAAGTTGGTCTTGTTACACGCGCAGGAACAGCTCGATACCAAGCCCTTCATCGTTCTTCGCCACGGCAAAGCCACCCCAAGGTCTGCTTGGACCAAGGGCGAAGATACCCGCCCATTGCTTGCCGCAGGAAAAATGCAGGCGAAGTCGCTCAAGCTATTGCTCGCCTGTTGGGGAGCCAAACGAGTGGTTTCGAGCCCGTGGGAGCGCTGCAAGGCAACGGTTGCCCCGTATGCGATGGTCCGAGGCATTCCAGTGGAATATAAGGATTCGCTCACCGAGTCGGGTAATAAAGAAACTCCCTCGGTAACGCTGAAGGTGATCCACAAACTAATTCAGGACGGCCGATCCACAATCGTGTGCACACATCGTCCGGCGCTACCGACCGTCCTAGAAGAGCTCGCGAAATACAACCCACTCGAAAAACTGGCGCTGCTAGAAAACGCGAGAGCAATCAAGCCAGGACACTTCGTTGTAGCCCACCTGACCAGGCAGGCACCTGGAAAGAACCGTCAGATCGTGTCGGTTGAAACCTACGGCCCATTGGAGGCAAAATGAACGACTTCGCAGAGTGGGTTGAAACCCGCAACAAGCAGTGGAGAAACCCGACCGGCTTCCTAGCCGTAACCGGCATGCACTGGCTCTCAGAGACGCCACAGAGCTTCGGCGACGTCACTGGCGAGTGGTGGGCGATTGGCCACACCGTTCACGCCAAAGGCTACGAAGGCTCTGCTGAGGAGCAAAGCTGGACGCTCGAGCCAAGAGCCGAGATGCAGATTCCGATGACTGGAGGCGCGCTTGAGATTGCCAGCCGAGGCGGCAACATGGTGCTTCGCCCACGTCACAGCGACAGCAAGATGTTCGACCTGTTCGATGGCGTAATCACCTACGACTACAACCCGGACTTCAAGGTTGTTGCCACTCTAGAAGAGAACCTGAGAGATGTGCCAATCAGTTCGGTAATCGGTGACCTCGGTATCTCGATGGAGTCAGCCGGAACCCTGGTCTTCAACCTCGGTGAAGACGAAGTGCGGCTCACCGCATTCACTCGCCCAAATCCAGAAGTGCTCTACGTGATCTTCCGCGACGCAACGAGCGGCAAAGAGACTTACGGCACCGGCCGCAACGTCAGCGCAACACATCTAGAAGGTGACAAGTGGCAGATCGACTTCAACAAGTCGGCGAACTTCCCTTGCGCTTACACCGACTTCGCAACCTGCCCGGTTGCCCCGATCGAAAACCACCTGAAGGTTGAGATTGCCGCAGGCGAGAAGACCCCGAAGATTAAGAGCACGGCCGACGGTGTCGTTACGCACTAGTCGCTTGGCGACTTTTGCACTGCTCGCGGTCACTGCGAGCTGGGGCGTTGCCTTCGTCTGGATGAAAGACGCTATTAGCCAAGAACCGTTCTATTCGTTCCTGGCCGTTCGATTCACCATTGCGACAGCCGTGATGTTGGCCATTCGCCCGAAGACACTCAAAAAGATGAATCGCGGCCTTCTATTGCGAGGTGGGCTGCTCGGCCTGATTCTCGGAATCGCTTACATCGCTCAAACCATCGGACTGGAGCAATCCACCGCCGCTGTCACGGGCTTCTTCACAGGTCTTTACGTCGTTCTGACACCGCTACTCGCCTACGTTCTGCTAAAGCAAGGTCTCAGCTTCAAAGTGCTGATCGGTGTGGTCCTGGCAACCGCGGGACTCGCGCTCATTTCGATAGACGGCCTCACGCTGGCGAACGGCATCATTCCTCTGCTTATATGTGCCCTCCTCTACGCCCTGCACATCGTGGGCTTAGGTGCTTGGAGCAAAGGCCTAGACACCTACGCCCTAACAGTCGTCCAAATGTCTGGCGTCGCAGTGGTCTGCTGGGCCTGCGCGATACCCGCCGGTTTCACCCCGCCGCCGAATGCCAACGTCTGGTCTGCAGTGATTTTCTGCGCACTGTTCGCCACCGCCGCCGCCTTCTTCATTCAGACCTGGGCGCAATCAATCATGGACGCATCCCGGGTCGCCATTATTCTCACCAGCGAAGTCGTGTTTGCCGCCGGCTTTGCCTACGCAATTGGCCAAGAGCCGGTGAAAGCGCTGACCGTTTTCGGCGGCCTGGTCATGATCGGTGCGATGCTCCTGGTCGAGTGGCCCAGTCGCAAAGCAAAACGCGACGTGGTCGAACTCGGCACCGACCCGATGACCCACTAGCCTTTTCGCATGGCAATCCTTTCGATCGACGCAGGCACCACGGGTGTAACCGCTTTGGTCGTTGGCCGCGATGGCGGAGTTCTTGGCCACGGCTACACCGAGTTCGAACAGCACTACCCTGAACCCGGTTGGGTCGAACACGTTCCCGAGCAAATCTGGGCGGCAGTTCTCAACTCGGTGAAAGCTGCAATTGAGTCCTCGAACGAAAAACCGAACGCAATCGGTATCACCAACCAACGCGAGACGCTGGTGCTCTGGGATAAAACCACGCTTCAATCGGTGAGACCTGCAATCGTCTGGCAGGACCGCCGAACCGTTGAACTCGGCTTCGACGGCGATCGCATCAAGCAAATATCCGGGCTACCGCTCGACCCGTACTTCACCTCTTCAAAGCTGCTCTGGGTCAAGCGCAACGAACCAGAGATCTGGGCCGGGGTCGAGCAGGGTCGAACCATGATCGGAACCGTCGACTCTTATGTCATCGCCAGGATGTCCGGTGGTCGTCACCACATCACCGATGCCTCGAACGCCTCGAGAACCCAGCTCTACAGCCTTGAATCCGGCGACTGGAGTGACGAACTACTAAACCTTTTCGAAGTCCCACGGCACGCCCTACCAAGAATAGTTTCGAGCTACGGAATCCTCGCCGAAACCATGCCCGAGGCATTCTTGGGGCTCGAGCTCCCTATCACGGGTCTCGCGGGTGACCAGCAAGCGGCTCTGTTTGGCCAGTGCGCATTCGAAGCCGGCGACGCAAAATGCACCTACGGAACCGGAGCATTCCTGCTCAAGAACACCGGAACCGAAATCGTCGTCGTGCCTGATCTTTTGACCACGGTTGCCTGGCAACACCCGAACGGCAAACGGCAATACGCGATCGAAGGCTCAACCTTTGTTGCCGGAGCCGCTGTCCAGTGGCTTCGCGATGGCCTTGGCATCATCGAACAAGCAAAGGACGTCGAACAGGTCGCCGCCGAATCATCAGAGGGCGTCATTTTTGTGCCCGCGCTGACCGGCTTAGGGGCACCGTTTTGGAAGCCTGAGGCGAGAGGTGAACTCACCGGACTCACCCGCGGCTCGACGAAGCACCACATCGCCAGAGCAACTCTCGAGGGAATAGCCATGCAGATCTTCTGCGTGTTTGACCTGATGGGTGAACCAAAACGTTTGCGTGTCGACGGCGGAGCGAGCGCCAACAACCTGCTCCTGCAAATTCAGAGCGACCTGCTGCAAACGATTGTCGAGAGGCCCACCCACGTTGAGGCCACCGCAATCGGTGCCGCATACCTCGCCGGCCTCGGCAGCGGCTTTTGGGCTAGCCAAGAAGAACTGCAAAACCTGAATCCGATTCGAACGACGTTTAAACCTGGAACAAAAGACACCGACCTGATCGAACGCTGGGTGAAAGCCGCAAAGGCTATTTAGTCAGCACCGTCGAGTAGATTTCGAACCCGTTAGCCGGCACCACAAACTTTTGCGATGAAACCAACTTCGTCTTCACGCCCGTGGAGTACTTGTAGAAGGTTCCGGCAGCTGCCGAACCCAACTTGACCACGTCGGTTTGGGCCTTGGCCGTGAGGTTGATGACTACGACAACCTTGTTAGTGCCCTTTACGCGTGTGTAGGTGAGCACGTTGTCGTTAGAACCCATGTACTGCTTCACGGTGCCGCCGGCCGAACCGTTCCATAGGGCAGGGTTCTTGGTCTTCAAAGCAACGAGCTTGCGGTAGAAATCGGTCATCGAAGACGAAGTCCAGGTAATCGGATCGTTCTCGAAGAACTGCAGCCTGCGCTTCAAACCAATCTCTTGCCCGTTGTAGATCAATGGCATTCCGGGGATCGTGAAATACAGGGCCGAAAAACGCTTTACGAACGTGCCGAGTCGTTCGTATTCGGTGCCGTTCCAAGAGTTCTCGTCGTGGTTGGTGATAAAGGTCATCGGGAACGTGCCCTTTGGGTATTCGTTGGCCACCTGCTTGAGCGTGCCAATGAACTCAAACGCGTCACCCTTGTTGCGGGCAGCTGCGTTTAGATCGTTGAGTAGCGACCAACCGTAGTTGGCTACGAACGCACTCTGCAGCTGTGAGTAGTCGTTCCCGTTCTCCGAAAGCATGAACAGTGGCTTGATCGCCTGCAGCTGTGTGTTGGCTTCCTCCCAGAAGTCGGTTGGAACACCGCCCGAGAAGTCACAGCGGTAGCCGTCGATGCCAACCGTGTTTACCCAGTACTTCATGGCGTCGATCATCGCTGCGCGCATGTCAGCGTTCTCATAGTTCAGGTCGGCAACGTCGGTCCAGTCGCTGTTCGGCTGAATCACCCCATTGACCACCGTCTGATACCAGTCCTTATGAACCGTCCAAACGTTGTCTAGACCGGTGTGGTTTGCCACCCAGTCGAAAATCACGTGGAAGCCCTGAGCGTGCGCGGCATCTACTAGAGACTTCAGCGAAGCTAGGCTTCCAAATTCTGGGTTGACCGCCTTGTAATCCGATACAGCGTAAGGCGAACCCAAAGATCCCTTGCGACCCTCAACCGAGATTGGGTAAATCGGCATCAGCCACAAAATCTTCACGCCAAGCGCCTTCAATCGCGGAAGCTGTGCCTTGACCGCGACAAACTTTGAGCCAGCGGCAGCGCTCGAAAACTGCCGAACATTCACCTCGTAGATTGACGCGCTTTGAGCCCAGGTTGGCAGCACTGGCTTAGGCACGACAATATCCGGGTTGGCCGTGTAAACGGTGACGACTCCGCCCCTCACCCAAACCTCCGCGTTGCCGTTCACAAAGTTTCGAATCGAACGGTCAATCGTGCCGTCCTTCTTCGAGAAGTTTCCAACCTTGACGATGAACCCGATATCTGTCACCGAGTGGTCAAAGGTATAAGTTGCGACCTTGCCAAAAGCATCGGTCGCAGTGAAATCAACGTTGAAGCCGTTTTGCGAAGGCTCCCAGAGCCAGAGGTTCCAGTCGTCGGTGTTGCCCGCGGCTGGTTGGTAGTGAATCGTCACTGTTGAGGTGGTGGACGCATTTGAAAGCGAGCTGAAACCTAGGACGATTACTAGGGCGGCAATGACCATGACCAAGAATTTACGCATGCTCCAATTAAACTCCCCATCAGCCGACAAATCAGGTGAAAAGCCATAGAAAGCCATTCGCCGACCTGCGCTAGAATTGGCGAGTGCCTTCGGGCACATGGGCCTCTAGCTCAGTTGGTTAGAGCAACGGACTTTTAATCCGTGGGTCGTCGGTTCGATCCCGACGGGGCCTACAACAATAAAGGACACCCACCTGGGTGTCCTTTATTTTTTTAGTTTTAGACAACTCCAAGTAGGTCGATGACAAAGACAAGAGTTCTACCCGATAGGTGGTGGCCAGCACCGGCTTCGCCATAGGCGTAAACCGGTGGGCAAATTAGCGTGCGACGACCGCCGACCTTCATGCCGGGAATACCTTCTTGCCAGCCTTTGATCAGGCGGTTGAGTGGAAACTCGATTGGCTCGCCGCGACCCCATGAAGAATCAAACTCTTCGCCAGATTCGTAGTCGACACCGAGGTAGTGAACCTTTACGGTTGCACCACTTGGCGCTTCGATTCCGGACCCTTCGTATTCGTCTTTGATGGTGAGAACGGTTGGGGCGGGTTCGAGCATTGGCTCGACGACTGGGCGAGGGATTTCATTCATGAAAAAACACTAACGCAAGCGAGCCTAAGACGCTTGAGATTCAGGGGGTTTTAGGCTTTGGATTCTATGCCGAAGCCAAGAACCCTCCCCCGCGAGCTGACTCAGCCACACCCTGACCTGCTGAACGAGTCGCACCCGCATTTCGAAGAGATCATGCTCGCGCATAATGAGTCGATGAAACTCGAGGAGCCCGGGTATCTTGACCCAGAAACAGGATTCTTTGTTTTCAACGCCAAAACTCTCGCTGACAACCGAAAATGCTGCACGAACATTTGCAGGCATTGCCCGTTCAAGCGCTAGCGTAGAACTTGCTAATCGAAAGTTTGGAGACGTGAAATGAACGAAAAAGAACTTATTGACCTCTGGAACAAGAGTCGCACCCAGCTTGTGGTTGCCCAGTTCGCTCCAACCTTCTTACTGATCACTACCGCAGGGCTTGTACCAGCGGTTCGCGCGGCTGGTGGCTTCACTGTCTGGTCTGTTCTCGGAATTCTGCTTGCGTCCGGCATTTTGGGGGCTTTGGTTGAGTTTTCAGCTGCTCACGAGGCTCAGGCCGTTGCCCGCGACATTGAAGCACGGGCAACTAAGAGTTCAATATCTCGAACAATCTCAAAAACTGCTCCCTGGCTCCACGTTGCGAAGTATCTGACACCAGCAATCTTTGTTGGCATCTTCGTTGCTCTCGCTTTCGCCTTGCTGTCCTGAGCGTCGAGCGCTTTGGGGCGAGGTCGCAGGCAGCAGGGTGAGGGTTCTGACAGTCAGCCCAGGGGCAACAAAAACCGAGTTCTTTGAGGTCGCAGGAGCCAAACCAATGGGTTCATTGGCCCCAGTTGCAAACG